>Ga0105049_10000064_pt1 | contig 94126 bp, 84 predicted proteins | sample MAT06_FD_78087 | JGI IMG/M metagenome (GOLD analysis project Ga0105049, IMG submission 78087) | Freshwater microbial communities from Lake Fryxell liftoff mats and glacier meltwater in Antarctica - MAT-06 | ecosystem: Environmental > Aquatic > Freshwater > Ice > Liftoff microbial mat | place...
ACGGCGCATTAACTATGCAACAAATAGAATCAGATAATCCAGATATTATTCACCTTGCAATTCATGGTGGCGGAGGAGCTGACAATATGAAAACTGCAGATGGGAATGCCATAATTAGCCTTGCTTCTGTCCCTGGTTACCCAGCATCAATGTTAGATCGTTTTGGGTTTCCTACAAGTACTGGAACCGTAGCTACTACTTTTGGTGCAGGTAATTGGGCAGCTATGCTTAATCACCGTCGACAACAATCCCCTTCTTCTCCAGTTTCAGTATTTGCATCTGGAAGTTATAACCCTACTACTCGCGAATTGACTGTAAGAGTTACTGGTGAATTTGTTGCTGGTTTATCTGGTGACGTCCGTTTAAATGCTATGCTTGTTGAAGATAGCGTTTCCGGTGCAGGTCTAGGTTGGGACCAAGTAAATGCCTTCAACCTTACAGTTGGTCACCCTTTCTACCAAAAAGGCAACCCAATTGTTGGTTATCAACACAGGAATGTTTTTAGAGCAAATATGGGTGGACTTTGGGGTAAACCAAATTCTTTACCAACAACAATTACTGCAGGTTCTGTTCATACTACTGATTTAGTATTTACTGTTCCAGCAACATGGAATGTAAACAGATTATATGTACTTCCAATAGTTCAAAGGTTTAACGCTTTGTTTACTGACCGCGAGATATTTAATGCAGATATAATTCCTGTTTCTACACTAAAACCTCGTACTACTGTAGTAAACTATAGTGGGTCTCCTTTTTCCGTTCGTCCTGTGAATGAAATGGGTATGAGAACTGCATCTGTTCAAAATGTAACAATTGATAACACAGAATATACAGTTACAGTTACAAAATCAGCTTCAACTCCTGTTGATTGGACAGCTTCAATTACTGAATCTGGAAATGCTATTACAAGTCCTTTAGTAATCGCTTCTAATACAACAAAAATATTTACCTTTGGATTGACTACGGGAGCAACTGCTGGTTATGGTGAGGCAACCTTTACAGTTCGCCATCCAAATGGACAAGAGTTCATTGAAAAAGTAGCTGTTTTAAGTAGTAATGTTACTGCAATAAATCTTTCTTCAAATAATAACCAAACTTTTGACAACGATTTACTAGCTGCCGGTAAAACTCATTTTGCAAACGTACCAGGAAAATATGTTTCTTCAAACCCAGGCGACTTTGCTGGTTTAAGTAGTCTCAAAACCGTACTTTGGCACTTTGGCGAAAAAGATGTTATGTCAGCCTCAGATGTAAACATTATGGATGCTTATTACGAAAAAGGTGTAAACATAATGTTGGGTGGTGCATTCTATCTTTTCCAACTTGCAGGTATTAATACAAATCCTCCAACTATGGCTAATACATTTTTAGCAAAAATGGGAACAGGATTTATTGGCGTTAGTACTGTAAATCAAGGTCCTAATTCAATACATACTTTTAATGGCGTAAGTGGTGACCCTATTACAAGTGGTATGTCTTATCCTGTTAGCGTTGTACAATACAAAACAGCTTCATTAAGTGCTGCTGGTGCTAATGCTAGTGCAATGTTGCGTTACCAAGGACCAAACGAAGTAGTTGCAGTTCGCAATGAAGTGAATGGACGTGGTAGAACAATTATGTTAGGTTTTAATCCTGAGAATATCACAAACCCACAAATGAAAGCTCAATTTATTGATGCTTCCGTCACTTGGTTAGAAGGCGCTGTTGCAGGACCTGCTCCTAAAATTGCTGCTTCAGTACCAAGTATTGATTTTGGCGCTGTTGGTTTGAATACCTCAATGGATAAGAGCTTAACTATCACCAATACTGGTGAAGGCGATCTAATCCTATCTGGAAACTTATTCATAACAGGTGATTCTCCAAACTTTGAAATTAAAACTGGTGATATTTTGAATAACATTACATTAGCTAAAAATCAAACACATACATTTGTGTTGAAATTTACGCCTGATGAAGCAAAACAATATTCTACGAAATTTCAAGTTTTCTCAAATGACCCAACTGCCTCTTCTTTAGACATACCTATTACAGGTGCAGGTGGTAATGGTGCTTCTGTTGCTGCGAACGTAAACGCTGTAGAGTTTAAAGGAGTTCAGGTTCAAACAACAAGCATTCAAACAATTATCCTTACCAACACAGGTTCAGCCGATTTGATGATATCTGCAATTAATCTTACAGGTACTGATATAAGTGCGTATACAATTACTGAAGGTAAGCCCGATGAAAACCCAATAACTGTTGCTGCAAATGCAACAACTACTTTTAAAGTTCAATTTGCACCAACACAAGTTAGACCATATACTGCAAATGTAGTAGTCGTTTCAAATGCTGCAGTAAATCTAACATTAGCTGTAAGTGGTGAAGGTACACCTCCAACATCTGTTCGTGCAACTTCTCCTGATGGAATGTTCGATATGAAGTTAACTGGTAAAAACCCAATTGAAAATACTTCTTCAGTAGAATTTACTATTGGAGCAAAGTATATCGGTGAAGTTCCACTTACTATAATCGACGCTTCTGGAGCTACTGTACTTCAGCTTGGAGCTGTTCAATTGAATATGGGTACGACTACGTTACCATTCTCAGTTGGTACTTTAGCTTCTGGAGCATACACGCTTGTTGCGTATGTTAATGGAAATTATTATACTATTCCAGTTCGTATAGCACGTTAATTCTTCTACAATCCTTTTTTCTAAAAAAAGGATTCTACAATAAGCAGGCGAACGTAATCGTTCGTCTGCTTTTTTATTTACTTCAACTTTTAATGAGTATGATTACAACGTTTAGAGGTACTGGAACAGCTCTTGTAACTCCTTTTCTGAATGATGGAAGTGTTGACTACGATGCATATTACCGTTTACTAGATTTTCAAATCGAAAATGAGATAGAATATCTTGTCGTTGGTGGTTCCACTGGTGAAAGTGCGACTATGTCCTTAGACGAAAAGGAAACATTATTTAAAAAATCTGTTGAATATGTTGCAGGTCGCAGACCCATAATTGCAGGTACAGGTTCAAACGACACAAGAGCAACAATTGCATTTACGAAAAAAGCAGTTGATGCTGGTGTAGATGGAATACTTTTGGTATCTCCATTTTACAACAAACCAACACAAAATGGATTGATAGAACATTTTTCAGCAATTGCTTCTTCTGCCGATACATCGTTTATTATATACAATGTACCTGGCAGAACGGCTTCGAATATTCTTCCTGAAACTCAACTTGCTATTGCAGAACGAAATAAAAATATCATTGCAACAAAGGAAGCATCAGCAGATTTAGAACAGATGATGGAAATTATTCGCTCAGCACCAAGCCATTTTACATTATTAGCTGGTGATGATTCGTTAGCCTTGCCTATCATTGCAGCTGGTGGGACTGGCACCATTGCGGTAATTTCTAATTATGCACCAAAACAATTTGGCGATCTTGTACGGTTGTCTATAAATGGGGATTTCGAAAAAGCACGGAAAATACTTTATACTTTGTTACCATTAATGAAAGCAAACTTTTTAGAATCGAATCCAATTCCTGTAAAAGGAGCATTATACCTTATGGGAATGATTCAAAAAAATATTCGCTTACCATTAACTCCTGCAACAGATTCTACTTTACAACAAATGAAGAAAGCACTTCAAGATGCAGGCATTCTCTAGTCTATTGTTTCTTTTGTTCCTTTTTGTAGGTATTGGGTGCGTTGGACTAAAGACATCACCTTATACATATATAGGATCCTGGGAAGAAGAAAATTTTGGACTACAGTCACCATTTACGAATGGGAAGGGATTTGCCAAAATGACCTTTTATCCAGATTACAGAGTTGAAGGGTTTATTGACGATACTCTTTTTCGTAAACAGTTTATGGTTTCAGGTTCGTGGAGAGCTTCTATGGTAAATTTACTAATAACAAATAACCAAGTTCAAGTAATTGGAAATATAATGTTTTCAGAAGATTCAAGTTTAGTTTTGGTTCGTTACTATAGCGACAGCGAAATGTTTCGGGGGATAATGAAAATGACAAAAAAATCTATAGTTGATTCTCTTGGGAAGTAAGTAAAGTAGCAAGTTTTTTAGTTGACTCTTTGCGTTCATACTGTTGAATTACTTCACGTTTACCTGCTTTTTGAGAAAGTGTCCCTTTTTGCCACAATTCGTAATATTCTTCAATAATTTCCACTAAACGTTGAACTTCTGTTTGGTGAGCTATATCACCTGCACCAGTTTGACGAATAAGTGACGCAATAGCGCCTTCGTGAGGTGCAATTGCAAGAATAGGCTTCATTACGCCTAAATATTCATACACCTTACCGGGGACTATTTCTGCGCTTTCTTTCGATTCATCCACTATTAGTAATAACACATCGGATTTAAAGAGATATTCGATACTTTTTTCATGCGACATGTATCCATAAATCTCTAAAGATTCTTTGAACGAGACTTCACTAAACATTTCTTCTACTTCTGTCCCAAACCGACCTATAAACCGGAAAATACATTGGGATGGTTTAATGGTTCCTTTTGCGAAAAGAATTTCTAAGGCATCGAATAAACTTTTTGGGTTTCTTCTGCCGTACAAAGAACCCGTATAGGTTACAGTAAATTTTTCCGTTGGGTCATTTGAAATGTTAGAAGGGAAATCTGCTGAATCATATCCATTTGGGACGTGGACAAATTTTGAAGAATCTAAAACAGGATATTTTTCCAACGCATCCTTTATAATTCCTTCCCAAGCACATTCAACTGCATCTGCATCATTAAAAGTGGAGAACTCTAAATGTCTATCAATTGCACTTGGTAAGAACCACCGTTTAGGTGATGAAATAAATCCCGTCCAAGGATCTCTAAATCCAGCAACCCAACGAATTCCTGTTTTTTTCTTTAAAGTTCGTGCAATGATCGAACAAGTATACGGAGGTGACGAAGAATAAATTGCTTGAATGTTATATTCTTTTATCAACTCTAATCCACGTTTTATTGCTGTGAATCTCCAACCGATTCTTGCATCTGGGATAAAAAACGTAGCACGAATCCACTCTGCAAATCTTTCTTTAAAAGAGCTTTTTTGATCATCTTTTTTAATGACATTCACGTCAATTGATGTTCCTTTTTTCTTCCCTGTTACGAATCGGTACATATCGTAGGGTTCGAAAATTTTAGTACGAACAACAGTAACATCATCAGGTATATGAGCTAATAACGATTCATCTCGAGCAGGGAATTCACCATTAGAAACGGTAAGAACAATAGGATTCCACCCAAATTGACGAAGATACTGTACGTGTTTTAAAACTCTTTGAACTCCTGGTCCACCAGAAGGAGGGAAATAATAGGCTATAACCAATACATTTTTATTGGTCATATTTGATCTTCTCTCATTTGTCCAATTGTATCAATTGGAATTATAGCCAATCGGTAGAAACTAAGTGTTTCGGCAACACTGTAGGTAGAAAGCAATTCTGCAACTCCTGTTTTTTTAGGTCCAAAGTACGAATTATATTCTAACAATCCTTGTTGTTGCCATAAATAATTTTGTGAAATATGAGGATACTTTCGTTTTAGAAAACCATACGAATGAAGCGAATTCGTAGACCAATACCAAGTAAATAACTGAATTCGAGCAAAATCGTTCCCAATACACAATGCTATTGGAAGTACACAATTTAGTACTATTTCTCTCCCTAAATGAGCACCATGAACAGGTAAATATTTTTGACCTAATTCTAACAAAACCGAAGGAATATTTCCTTCTTTGTCAGAATGAAGCAAAGGTAAAAGTCGTTCACATATTTGAAGCGAACAAAGGTTAGAAAGTTCTTCTAAACTTTCGGTAAACTGGCGTGGACGAGTTCTTTTTTGTAGAAATCGCTCTAAGAATTGAACAATAATATGAGAAATAGCAATTTCAACAGTTGCAGCAGAATCGATAATTTTTTTTGCTTCAGATGATTTTCGTAATAATCGTTTTAAAGAAAAATGTTGAATATCTTCTAAATCTTCAATATTTTCTTTTACTTCATTTTCTGAAGTACCATTCGAAAGAACTTGATCTTTGTTTAAAACTAAAGTATGTTCAGCGAATGAATTTTCAGAATCATTTTCGAAAACGATATGTAAACATAAATGTTGATATCGTTGATCTACTTGGTGATTATGAGCTAAAAAATCTGAACTTTTTCTGTGAAATTCAGCATGACCAACAACAATGGTAGACCCATCAATTATTGCAATATCTACAAAGTCTGGTCCTTCGTAAACATTAATTGTTCCACAGGTTAGTATTTGAATATCTTTACCCTGAATGGTTGTCCATATTTTCGAGGGGTCAGATAAAAATGAATGTACTTTTCTTTGAAGCGAACGTTCTGATTCTTGAATGACCATTATTCTTTAGGAAACCAATAGTGTTTAAAATTCTTTTGTTCGTCCGTTGGTTTTGGAGCAATAGTAATTTGATGTGGGTTCTTTTGTCCTTTTTTTTCTGTAGGAGAACTTGTAATCTTTTTTAATGAACCCTTAGTATTAATTACATAATTTACTGGGTCAGTAGTTTTTGGAGAATAAAAATTCTTATTAACAATGCCCCATCTATTTTGTTTTGTAAGTTCTTCACCATCGACTGAAACTAAGATATCACCATCTTGAACACCGTCGTTTGTTTCTTTCAATTTTTGAAATTGCAAACCATTCACAGAAGTATCGCTTGGAGTTCTGAACAAAAAATCAGGAAAAGAAATTTTAGTTTTGATTCCTGATTCTTCATAATTCCAACCCAAAGAAGTGAGAAAATCACCATATTTAGGTTTATCGGAACCAACAACATATTTTGTAAAAAATGATTCTAAATCTGTGTGTGTAATCGCAACTATTTCAGGTATCAAATCCGGATCGTTAAATGGTTTATTTTTACCGTATTTTTGTGTTAAATTTTCAATTACTGAAAGCAATGTCATTTTACCATTAGTTTTCTTTTGTATTTCAATGTCTAACAAAAATGCTAACATTGCACCTTTGGTATACACTTTCATATATAAGGATTTAAAACCTGGCTCTAAAACTTTTCTACTCATTTCCGTCATAGAAAAAGCTCTTCCACTTTCAAAATCAACTAATTTTGATCTCATTTCATTCAAAAATTCTTCTTCCGTTAATCTATCAGATTTGACCAATGCTAGATTGGAAAAATATTCCGTAACCCCTTCGTAAAGCCATAAATGTTCAGACATAATAGGGTTTCGGAAATCGAAATTTGCAATTTCTTGACTATGCAAATTTAAGGGTACAAGTATATGCAAGAATTCGTGAGAAGCAACGTGTGGAAGCATAGAAGAACCTTTACCCATAGAAACTGGTAAATAGTATACCGAAGAGTAGGAATGTTCTAAAGCGCCGAATCCACGCATCATTGACCCAGTACCCTTAGAAATATCGACATAATATATCAAGAAAAAATATTTATCTACTGGCATAGAACCTAAGAATTTTTCAATTGCTTCGGTTACTGGTTGAATTTCCTTTTTTACTGCTTCTGCATATTCTCCGTTTTTCTGAGAATAAACAGCGATAGAAACGTTTGTATTTCCTTGTTTATAAGATAGAGTATCTGCTTTAGCATACAAAATTGGATTATCCGCAAGATGATCGTAATTTTTTGCTGTAAAAACATCCATTGTTTCAGTTGTGGAAGTTCTATCTAAGGCAGTTGCTCCATATAAAAAATCTGGATGAGAAATAGTTACTGTATATGGAATATTTTCCTTTACATTTTCAAAATAACCAATAATACCAAAAAGATTCAAAAGAAACACGGTATCTTTTTCAAAAGAAGTTCCACCGGGCTCGAAAATTTGAGTTGTTGATTTTCCATCAAATGAATCATCAATCAAATATTCAAATTTTGCAAGTTTTGTAGCATTTGAAATTGTTACTTGTTTGTCAGCTTCAATTGTAATTGGTAACAATGCTCCATTTTCGTCGAAAGCTTTTGGTTCGCTGAGAAACTGAGCAAATTCTAAATTAGAATAAGTACCAGGAACTACTTTTGGTAAAATATAGGTAAGTTTATCTTTCCCATGGTTTTTGGGAGGGATGACTGTAATTTTTAACTTATCCTTAGAAATTTCACTAAGGTTAAAAGTAACTGAATATTCATTTTCATTTGCAGAAAATGCAATTAAGGTTGAAAAAAACACGAATGCCGAACAAAGAGATAGTACGATTAATTTGTACATATTTAGAATTTGATTTTGTGATATGATACCAATGTAACGACATTTTTTTTGAAATATTTTTCTAAGTCAGAAATTTTTCGTATATTTGTATTCGCTACAAATTGAAAACACTTGAAAAAAGGATATTCGGATGGCAGTTGAAGCTAAAGTCAAGAACAAATATATCAAATATTTTTCTCCTATCCTTCTTCAAGAAACGAAGCATCAACTTCTAGGAGAACCATTTGAGACTGAAAATGGCATGATGCAACTAATCAAATGTTTGAGAACAAGGCACATTTCGACGATAAATCTTGACGAAATTGAGTTATCAGATACTTTGAAAAATAGAAAACCAAACGGCATTTCGAAAGAAGATGCTGAAGTATATTCTCCTTTAAATGAATATCCCCTTGGTTCTATAATCTACCATGAAAAATGGAATGATATCGGTATCGTTAACGCAAAAGAAATTCTTTCTTCGGGTCAACATGCAATTGTTGTTAACTTTGAAAAGAGTAAAGAAAAAAGACTTGTCGAAAAGTTAAAAAATTAATATTCATAACATACAAAAAGAGGTTTCCAAGTGGTTGGAGTAACTATTCAATCTAATGAATCTATCGATAGAGCACTACGCCGTTTCAAAAAGAAATATGAGCGAAGTGGAGTACTACGTGAATTTAAAAAACGTACGTATTTTATGAAACCATCGATTGAAAAACGTTTAGCTCGAATGAAAGCAATTCGTCGTCAACATAGAATTGTAATGGAACAAGAATAGGTTTCTATTCTTTCCCATTTAATTTTTTGTATCTTTGGCATAACAATTCTGTTATGCCTTTTTTTGTTTCTACTCTATGCGACTTTTTCTTCACTTTTTTTTCTTCGTTGGTATTATTAGTTCTTTGCAATCAAAGGTTATTGTGCATTCAACGAGTGTAAACGACAATACATATACCTATACGATAACAAAAATTTCAACCCCCATTATTGTTGATGGAATTAAAGATTCTATTTGGGATTTTGTCCCAACAATTTCACAATTTTACCAATCTTTTCCATACGATTCTTCTTTTGCTCTTCAGCAAACATTTGTTTCATTAGCTTATACGGAAAAAGATCTGTATGTTATTGCTTATTGCAAGGAATCTTCGCAGGGTGAATTTGTCATTCAATCATTGCGAAGGGATTTTGATAATTCTCGATCTGATAATATAGCATTATTATTAGACCCTATGGGTACACAAACAAATGGCTTTATGTTTGCTTCAAATCCGCTAGGTGTTCAATACGAAGGGTTTGTTGCACAAGGTGGAGCCTTTGGAGCTTCAGCAAATTGGGATAATGTTTGGTATAGTGAATCTTCCATTAATGATTCACTTTGGATTGTAGAATTTAAAATTCCTTTTAATTCACTTCGGTTTGAGTCTAGTTCTCGTCCTTGGAAATTTAATCTGTTCAGACAAAACTTACGTATAAATGAAACTTCGTCTTTCAAACCAATACCAAGAACTTTTCGGTTAACAAATTTAGCATTTTCTGGGTCTTTAGTTTTTCCTGAACCTCCTAAACCGGGAATGAATCTTTCAATTATTCCCTATGCAATTACTACTCAAACATTCGATTATACTCAGAATGGACAATCGACTACAAGACCATCCGTTGGCTTAGATGTAAAATATGGGGTAACACCTTCGTTAAATTTAGATGTTACTATTAATCCCGATTTTTCACAAGTAAATGTAGATCAACAGGTTACTAATCTTGACCGATTTTCTATATTTTTTCCAGAACAACGGCAATTTTTTCTCGAAAATTCTGATTTGTTTGGAAACTTTGGTTTCTCACGTATTCGACCATTTTTTTCTCGTCAAGTTGGATTGTATCAATCCAGCTTAAATACGCGACCTGACCAAACTTCTATTCCTGTTGGTGCAAGAATTACAGGTAATATTAACGAAGATTGGCGAGTTGGTGCTATGAGTGTACAAACTTCGAGCGATAGCGAAATCAGTTATTCTGCTCAAAATTATTCTGTGTTTGCAGTACAAAAATTACTTTTTGATCGTTCAAATATCGGTGGTATTTTTGTGAATAGACAAGGTGAGAATTATAGAAGTGATTCTTTAAACACCTTTAATAGAATAGTTGGTCTTGATTATAATCTTGCTTCTGCAGATGGACATTGGTTAGGGAAATTATTCTATCATAAAATGTTTAGTCCACAAGATCTTGAAGGTCAGTTTGCAACTGCAGGTTGGTTGCAATATGCTTCACCAAATATAACAATGAACTGGAATCATGAATACATAGGTCAAAATTATACACCTGAAGTTGGTTTTGTTCCCAGAAACAATGTATTTCGATTAGAACCAAGTGTAGAATTTGCATTTTTTCCTAATTCTAAAATTATTAACAATCATAAGTTGTTAATTTATAATAACACCTATGTAACAAAAGACTTTTCTCAATTGTTAGATCGTTCATTAGAAGTAAGCTATTTGGCAAATTTTCAAAATTCTGCTCAAGTATCACTTTGGGGTAACCACACATTTACTCGATTATATTTTCCATTCGACCCAACGGGCTTAAATATTTCGCCATTACCAAATGGAGAATATTCGTATGCAACAGTTGGAACATTAGTAAATACGAATTTCCGAGAACCTTTTTCAGTTTCGTTTCTTTCTACGTATGGTCAATATTACAATGGAACTCGATTATTATATAATGGAAGTGTGTCATATAGATTCCAACCCAAAGGAAGCGTCAGTGCCTTTATTGAACAAAATCACATTTCGTTACCTCAACCGTTTGAATCAGCAGTTTTAACGTTAATGAGAGTTAATGTTGAGTATTCTCCAAGCAAAGAATTGTTCTTCAATGCATTTACTCAATATGTTTCTCAAACAGATTTTATGAACCTCAATGTGCGTTTGCAATGGAGATATGCCCCAATGTCTGATTTGTTTATTGTGTATACTGACACTTTTCGAGCAAAAAATGTATCAATTATAAATCGTGGGATAGCATTACGTTTACACTATTGGTTTAACGTGTAAATATCATTTCAACGTGTGGAAGTCCATCTTCTAAATATTCTTCAGAACAAATTATAAAGCCTAACGATCCGTAAAATTTTTGCAAATACGATTGTGCAGAAATTCGAATTCCCCTTGAATCTGGGTATCGTTGAAGTTCTAATTGCATACTTTGTTCCAATAACATTCTGGAATAACCTTTTATCCTAAATTCAGAATGAGTAACAACCCTACCAATAGATGATTCTGCATATTTTATACCCTCTGGAATTAACCGTAGATACGATGCTAATGAATCACCTTCATAAATCATAAAGTGAATACTTTCTAAGTCAGCATAATCGGTATCATTGTAAACCGCATTTTGTTCAACTACAAAAACTACATTACGTAAGGCTAATATATCATAAACTTCTCTAGCAGTAAGATCGTCAAACTTTTTACTAAAAATTCTAATTTTTTTATTTAAATTCACTTCTGTGGATTGTGTCATGGTCTCCTTTCGTTTCTAAATGGGTTAAAATATGTAAAATGCAATCGTTTTGTTGTTCTAAAGTAAATTCTATTTCTGTTGCAATTCTATGTGCATCAATTAAGAGTATTTCGTCAGGAAACAACAAATGAAATACAACCCAATGAGTAGAGCCTACAGATCGAAGTTTGAAATCGTGAAAGGAAATATTCTTTAGTTCAGTCAGCTTTGTTAATTGGGCGTGCAAACGTTCTTTTGTCTCTTTGTCTGCTGTATCCATTAAACCTATAAAACTATTTTTCACCAAGTCTGCACCGGAATAAAGAATATTTGTAGCAACGACAATAGCAATTATAGGGTCCCAGTACACCCACGAAGTCCAAGCAACCAACAACAAACCAAATACTACACCCAGTGATGTCCAAGAATCAGTAAGAACATGCTTTCCATTTGCAATTAGAATTAAGGAATCGTATCGTTTTCCTGTGCGTATTAAATAGAACCCTAAAATACCACTACTTATAGTAGCAATAGTAATAAGTATAGTTCCAAACGAAAGTTGTTCTAATTGAACTCCATTTATTATTTTATCAATGGAAATCCAATAAATATATATCGCTGCCAGAAGTATCATTAAACCTTCAAAGGCTGCAGAAAGGAAAGCTACTTTTGCGTGACCAAACTGATGATCATCGTCTGCAGGGCGTAGAGAAACACGAAGACTATACGAAGCAAATGCAACTGCCGCAATGTGAACTATAGATTCAGAAGCATCGGAAAGTATAGCCGTTGAACCAGTAAAATAGTAAGCTCCAACTTTCAAAATCAACATTCCAATCCCAACAATGAACGAAATGTTCATTGATTTTTTGAGGATTTTATTCGTTTGCATTTGATTCATAGTCCTACTAAAATACAGAAAAAATCTGCTATAATGTGTTAACAATTGATATTAGATTCAGTTTTGAATAGTCCACAGTTTTAACAGTGGGATAAAATTTCTTCAACATCGGTCAACATTTAAGATGGCAACGCCCAAAATGGGCGACTCTACAAAAGAAGTGAAGTATATCGATTTTCTTGTAGAAGCGAATTTCATTCGCAAATTTACAAGTGTCTATCCAATCAAGGGCAATTTTTGGGAAATGCCTTTTATTTGGCGAATAAACGCCAATACGATGGTGAATAAGCACCATTTGGCTAATTAATCAGCGCTTTTTTTCCCAATATTCACGTAAATTGGGGGTATTCACGATGGCATAATTTTTGGAATAAATTTATAGTTACAAAGGAAAAACTATGATAGATGATTACTTGTTTTCGAATAGATTACCTCTTCTAAATCGGGCATTAGATGCTTATACGATGCGTCAAAATGTTTCTACAAAAAATATTGCAAATGCAAACTCTCCTGGGTATCAACCAGAAAGAGTTCGATTTGAAGAAGAATTTAAAAATGCTCAAATTGCCTTAAAAGGTGATCGAAGCGATAATTTTCATATTCCAATTGGGCCACCATCGCCAGGTTCTGTGAAATCTGAAGAAATGAAATCGCCAATTCCTAAACCAGAAATCTTTTTTTCAGGTGATGCTCACGTAAATATAGATCGTGAAATGGCAGATCTTGCTGAAAACCAAATTCGATACAGAATGGTTACCAGAATAACGAATGGTTATTTCCGTTCTATGCAATCAGCAATTAAAGGTGGGCAATAATAATGGATACTTTATTATCAAGTCTTGATATCGTTAGCCAAGGAATGGCTATTCAACGCCAACGTTTGAATGCCATTGCTAATAATATGGCAAATGTAAATACAACTAAAGATGTAGATGGACAACCATACAAACGCCAAATTGTTTTAGTGAGAGCTAAAAAGAATGACGCATTTTCGAAAACGTTCGAACAACAAATTCAACTAGCCTCTACAGATGCCTCTCACGCACCAAATGCATCGTTACCGAATCATTTTGGCGACAAGAGAGCAGTTCGTTCTTTAGAAACAATAGATCAATCTCCACCACGACTAATATATGACCCTTCGCATCCAGATGCTAACCAAGAAGGGTACGTTGCGATGCCTAATGTAAATGTTGTTACCGAAATGGTCGATATGATAATTGCACAAAGAGCATTTCAAGCAAATACAACCATTTTTTCTTCTGCAAAAAATATGGCTCGAAACGCAATTGATATGGGTCAATAATAATTAGAATAATTCTATGATAGAAACATTACAAAGTTCCGTAGCTACACCTTTTCAACCAATACAACTACAAAAATCAGTTGTAGCTCAATATCCATCTGCACTTGATAATAATGAAAAAAGTTCTTTTGTTCAAACGCTAAAAGATGTCCTTGAAAATACAGATGTTTTAGCAAAAGATTCAAAGAAAATTTCCGATGGTTTTATCAAAGGTGAGCCGGTTGAAATACACGATGTTGTTATTGCAAGTGAAAAAGCAAAAACAAGTTTTGAGCTCTTAATGCAACTTAGAAATAAAGCTTTAGACCTTTACAGAGAAGCAATAAGAACGCAGGTTTAAAATCATTTTTTTATATATCAATACAATTGATTATATTTGATAGGCGAGTAAAAAATACTTCTATTAAGAAGTAATAAAAAATACCTGTAAACGCATTTTTTAGTACCGTTTTTCCTTATCAAGCGAATTAAAAAAAGCAAAAAGACTACATCTAATTATGGCATTAGAACCTACTTCCAATTCTCAACAAGTCCTAACAAAAGCTTCAATTGGAGAGCAGATTCGAACCTTCACTGAAAAACTCAATTCCCAACAAAGAATTATTATCGTTTCTGTTGGTATTGCAGTTGTAATCGGCTTAGCTTTTTTACTCTTTAGTTCTTCAGGGAAAAATTACGAAATTCTTTTTGCTGGTCTCGATCAAAAAGATGTTGGATTAATAGTTGAAAAGTTAAAAGAACGTAAAATTGATTACACCTTACATGGCGATGGCACTACTGTAATGGTTCCACCTGATGTTGTCTACGAAACCCGAATTTACCTTGCACAAGAAGGAATCCCAAAAACATCAACTTCTGTTGGATATGAATTGTTTGACAATACCAATTTGGGTATGTCGGAATTTGTGCAAAAACTAAATTACCGCAGAGCCTTAGAAGGAGAATTACAGCGCACAATTTCTTCTTTAGAAGAAGTTTCGAAAGCGCGAGTTCATTTAGTTATACCAGAAAAAACCTTATTCGAAGCAGATAAAAAAGAACCTACAGCTTCAGTTACATTACATTTAAAATCTGGTAGAAGTCTTTCAAAATTAAATGTGGATGGAATCCAAACACTCATTGCTTCAAGTGTGGAAGGTATGCAACCTTTTGCAGTTTCAGTTTTAAATCACCTTGGGAAAAAACTCTCGGAAGAAGGGAAAGACCCTAATTCATTAGCAGGAAAATCTTCTACCCAATATGAGATGCAACAAAAAGTTGATGCATATTATACACAAAAAGCTCAATCGATGTTAGACAAGGTTCTTGGTACAGGAAATGCAGAAGTGAGTGTTACTACAGAATTAGATTTTACTCAAGTTGATAAGACTATTGAAGAATATGACCCAGAAAAACAGATTGCTCGAAGTGAACAAGCAATAGCAGAAAAAGCTAAATCTGATGATTCTTTAAGTTTCCCAACTACTAATTCGGAATCTGAACGTTCAAATTCTATTACCAATTATGAAATAGCAAGAACTTTTGAACGTATAGTAGGTTCAACGGGTAGTATTAAAAGACTTTCTCTTTCCGCCTTAGTGAATGGTACTTCAAAAGTTGAAGAAGAACCAGAACCTAAAATTGTTTATACGCCTCGTTCAAACGAGGAAATGCAAAAAATCAGCGATGTTTTGAAAAACACCGTCGGTTTCAATGCAGGTAGAAACGACCAAATTTCTGTTCAAAATTTACAATTTGACAATACCCAGTTACAAGAGGAAATCAAATCTAAAGGATTAGAACTTCCTTTAACTATTGAAGAAATATTAGAAAAAGTATTAATGATAGTTGCCATGATATTGGCAGTTTTAGTACTTCGAAGAATATTTGCTTCTCGTCAAATCAAAAAAGGAATCGAAAACATACTCTCACCTTCTTCTGCGGATTTAGAACGTCAATTTGCAATGATGGAAGCAGCAGAAGAACAAAAAATGCTTATGGGTGGTACTTTGTTAACTATGCAAGGTGTTGAAGGCGAAGTTGCTGCTTCGGGGAGATCTCGTCAACGACTTCCAAATAAAGAAGAACTTACTGCACGTGCAAGATTAAAATTAGAAGAAGCTGAGGCTGGTGTCATTACCGAAGAAGTATTACTTCAGAGAGAAATGAAAACAAGGGTCGGTAACTATTTAGAAAACCAAACCACCGATGCAATTCGACTTATTAAATTACTCTTATCTCAAGAAACAGAAGATCGACGAAGATAGAACTTTGTCCCTTCTATCTTTCTACAAATTTTCGAATATAAAATTTTAATGGCTATTGGTAGAGAAGTCCGATATGAACAACTTACTGGAAGACAAAAGGTAGCAATACTCCTTATGTCTTTTGAACCTGATCTAGCATCACGAATTTTTCGTGAGCTCGACGATAAGGAAGTTGAACTTATTGCCTTAGAAATCACCAATATGCGCGATATTCGTCCCGGTGTTTTAGAAATGGTTATTGAAGAGTTTTATCAAATGATAACTGCACAAGGGTATGCAGTTGAAGGTGGCTTAGACTATGCAATGCACCTTTTAGAGCGAACATATGGGCTTGAAAAAGCTCACGAAATAATTGAACGTATAAAAATGTTAACTACGGTTCGTGGTTTCAATATCTTGAAAAAAGCAGATCCACAACAATTAGCTTCGTTCTTAGGTAAAGAACATCCTCAAACTATTGCTCTCATATTATCTCATTTACCTACTGATCAAACAGCTGAAGTTCTTGGAGAATTTTCAGATGAGTTACGTTCTGACGTATTAATCAGAATTGCTACCCTAGGTAAGGTTTCGCCACAATTAGTTTCCGAAATTGAATCAGTGGTTGACGAAATTGCGGAAGCCACCTTATCTCAAAATTTATCTGCGACTGGTGGAGCTCAAATTGTTGCAGGAATTTTGAATAAATCGAATAATGCTCAAGCAAAAAGTTTATTAGAAAGTATTGAAGAAAAAGATGTTGCTTTAGCGGCAGAAATTAAACGTTTAATGTTCTTGTTTGAAGATATTGCAGCTATTGATGATAAAGGTATTCAAAAAATCATTGGTTCAGTTGATAAAAAAGATTTAGCACTTGCATTAAAAGCTGCCGATGAAAGAATTAAAAACAAAATATTTAAGAATATGTCCGAGCGAGCTTCTGCAACCATTAAAGAAGAACTCGAATTTATGGGACCAGTAAAACTAAAAGATGTAGAAGCTGCCCAGATGAGAATTGTAGACGTAGTGAAACAATTAGAAGAACAAGAAGAAATTGTTATCACTGGTCGTGGTAAAGAAGACGTCTTTGTTTAATACCTGATTCTACTAAGAAAGCTGTTTTAATGTCATCACATTCAATAACTATACACAACAGATTAAAGAAAATAGAATTACTCTATTCTCGCGATAATCCTGTAAATACATTTGAAGATTTTGTTTCTGCCGTTCCTGAAGCTTCTGAATCAGAACTTTTAACAAGCAGACTTGAAGAAGAAGAAAAGCAACGCCTTGCAGATCTTGAATCTGCTCGTAAAGAAGGTTACGACCATGGTTTAACCGATGGTAAGAATGTAACAAAAGCAATGCTACTTGACGAAATGGAACAGCATCTTCAATGGGTTAAAAACTTTGATACCATTATGTCATCGCAGTTGTTACAAGAATTTCAAGATGCGTATGAAGAAATGGAAAAAACTGCTATTTCACTTGCTGTCATTATCGCTGAAAAGATTCTCCAACGCGAAATTAAAGAAAACGCAGGAGAAGTAATTCTTACTTCAGCAATTAATGCTATTCGTATGCTCGATGGAGCAAAAAGTATTACCCTACGCCTACATCCTACGAATGTTGAAGCTTTAGAAAAAGCAAAAAGTACACTTGTTGATGCTACGAAAGTTAGACCAGAGTTAATTACTATAATAGCAGATCCCAGTATTCAAGAAGGTGGTTGTGTTGTTGATACCGCTTTAGGGACAATAGATGCTCAAGTAAAAACTCAACTCGATAGCATTGCAAATGCATTGAATGAAGAGTTTCAGTCGAATCCACCAATAGAATAACAAAAAATGATTACTTCAGAGCACTTAATTTCCAAATATGCCAAAGTAATTTCTTCTGTTACAACATTTCAAACAATTGGTAAAATAACTCAAGTTGTCGGTTTAGTTTTAGAAAGTGATGGTCCACAAGCATCACTCGGTGAAGTGTGCGTACTACGTTCAAGAAATGGTACCGAACTTGGTATTTCCGAAGTTGTAGGCTTTCGAAACAACAAAATCCTTTCAATGATTCTTGGAGATTTGTCCGAAATATCTCCGGGAACGGAAATTGTTTCTACTGGGTATCCGTTAAGCGTTGGAGTTGGATATAAGTTGTTAGGTAGAGTACTCGATGGTTTAGGAAATCCAATTGACGGTCTTCCAAAACCAGAAGTAAGTGAATATAGAAGTGTTTACGCAAAACCTCCAAACCCAATGACAAGAAAACGAATAGAAGAACCACTTCAAACTGGAGTTCGAGCAATTGATGGTTTTTTGAGTATTGGGAAAGGGCAAAGAATGGGAATATTTGCTGGTTCTGGTGTAGGGAAATCCACACTTATGGGAATGATCAGCAGAAACACCACAGCAGATATTTCTGTAATATGTTTAGTTGGAGAACGTGGGAGGGAAGTAAAAGAATTTATTGAAAACGAACTTGGACCAAAAGGAATGGAAAGAGCAATTATTATTGTTGCTACTTCCGACCAACCTGCCTTAGTTCGTATCAAATCTGCTTTAGTTGCCACTACCATAGCAGAGTTCTTCAGAGATGAAGGATTTAATGTTCTATTGATGATGGATTCAATTACTCGTCTTGCAATGGCACAACGTGAAGTAGGGCTAACAATTGGAGAACCCCCAGCAACGAAAGGGTACACACCTTCTGTATTTTCGTTGCTACCAAAGATAATGGAACGAGCAGGAACATCAGATAGAGGTTCTATTACTGCCTTGTATACAGTTCTTGTTGAAGGAGATGATTTTAACGAACCAATTGCCGATGCAGCACGAGGCATATTAGACGGTCATATTGTTTTATCGAGAAGGTTGGCTTCACAAAATCATTATCCTTCTATAGATATATTAGAATCTGTTTCAAGAGTGATGAAAGACATTTGTGAACCTGAACACCTTGCAAATGCTCAACGTGCCAGAGAAGCACTTTCGAGATTCCGTGAATCAGAAGATCTCATAACAATTGGCGCTTATCAGTCGGGTACAAATGCAAAATTGGATCAGTCCATTCAATTAAATGAAAAGTTAAAACCATTTCTCTTACAAGGAATAGATGAACAAGTTCCTTTTTCCGTTTCTGTTGAACAATTGCAACAAATTTTAGGTTAGTATTAATGGCAAAAAGATTTATTTTCGAATTAGAATCTGCCCTACGACTAAAGACCTATGCAGTACAACAATCGAAAGATCATTTAGCACAAATCATTGAACAAATCAACGATGTTAATTCATCAATTTCAGAACTTCAAAATGAAGTTACCATATTACAAGAATCTAATACACAATTAGGAAAACAATCTGCTGATTCACTTTTTCACCAATGGCAATACCAAACTTCAATAATTCAAAAAATTACTACTTTTGAAAAAAAACTCATCCAATTAAACGAAATTGCTTCCGTTCGTCAAAAGGCTTTAATTATCGCTACACAAGACGAAAAAATATTTCTTCAACTCAAAGAAAAGAAGCTTTTAGCCCATAAAATTCACCTAGATAAGGAAGAACAGAACTTCCTCGACGAAATTGGTCAACAAATTGCTATAAGAAATAAACAAACGAAGATTTAGTAGTTTTTTTGAAGTAGTTATTCTCTATGTTACCGCAACTTGATCAACAAAAAATAGTCATATTACTTGTTGTTTCTACCATTACTCTTTTTGGGTTATTGGCAGGAGTTGTATACCTGAGTAAAACGAATCCGGAAATAATTGGACTACCCAAATTTCGTATTGAACAGCAAATTGATAGTTCGCAAAAATATCAAAAGACAATTTTACTTTCTAATAAGAAAGTATACAACCAATTTTATAGTTCTTTAAAGATTCCCTCAGTGAATTGGAAGGATTCTGTAGACTATTACAAAGGGTTAACAAATTCGGCATTGGCTAAAATTGACACACTTTCAAAGCGTAGTGAGGCTAATATTAGCCAGATTAGCAAAAGACAAGATTCATTAACATATGCAAATCTTGTATCGTTTGCAAAAGTTTACGAAAAAGCATCGCCAATTGAAGTTGCTAAAATTTTAGAAGAATTAGATGTTCGTGATGCTGCGACAATTTTAAAATTAATGAAAAAAAAATCTGCAGCAAATGTAGTGAACCAAATGAATGCTGAACGTTCAGCAGCAATTATTCAATTAGGCGTACCTCCAACTTTATAAAGTATGGCTGAATTTTCTAAAATAGTACCTTCGATCCAAACTTCTAATACTACTGTATCTGAAGTTAATGGTATTTCGTTGACAAAAGCCAAAAAAGCTTTAGAAAGTTCTTTGCCTACAACTTCGTTTGCACAAGTCTTAGAATCGCAACTTTCGCAAGAACAATTGCCTACAGAAGATATTCAAAAAGATTCAAAACAAGTACTTCCCGGACAAAATGTAGATGCTTCTTTATTTGGTTCATTAATTATCGTTGTCAGAGATGTAGAAGTTTCACTACCAGATGGACAAGAAAACACCCAACCAAATGAACAAAGTAAACTTTTCGTACCGTCAATTTTCACTGCTTCTACAAATTCATCGGTTTCAGTTCCAAATGTAAAAATAAAGTCTGTTGAAGGATCGATAATAGACGAGGTGAATAAAAGTGAATCCAAAATAGAACAACTTAGTCGTTCAGATTCTTCTATAAATCAAGTTGTAAACACTTCCTCTTTTCTTCAAAACCAAAAGGAAGCTATTGGGATAGGTTCTAATTTGCTTGTTTCAAAACAGGTTAATTCTAAAGAAGAGAATGAATTTACTAAAACAAATACAAATCAATTTGTCGCTGGTTCAAATTCAGAAACAACAAAAACAAGTAATACTTCAACTGTTGAGAAAACTGAAACTATTTCTACTCCAAAAAATGTAACAGAACCATTGATTTCAATTGTTGAAAGTAGTAAGATTTCAACCAACACTATAAATCCAAAAAAAATAGAGAACATTCCTACGGTACTTCCGCAAACTCCAATTCAATCAGTAACTGAAACTTCAAACGAAAATAATGGAATAAAACCATTTGGTACGGTTGTTCCTGAAAAGAAAAATTCTCCATCACTTTCTTCAATGCTTCAATCTGTTCAAGGTTTGCGAATGGGAATAGAACGTTCACCTTCTCAACAAACTTTTATTACCGTTACATTACCTATTTCTGAAGTTGATAGATTAGTTACTTCAAACCCAGGAATGTTTGCAACCAAAGAAGAAGAACCATTTGTATCGGAAAATCTTTCTACTCCAAAAGCTTCCTCTGTAGTTGAAAACAAAGAAGTTGTTAATACCCTTTTGAGTAACGTTACTTCTAAAAGTTTGCCTAATATCCTTGCTTCAAGTGAAGTTAATTTAGAACCTCAAAAGAAAACATTTGATGTTATCGAACCTACAAAACCTGTTCAAAACAAACTTGAACAAAAAATTGAAAAAGATAACACACAATCTAATATTGTTTCTGATTACTCCTCAAAAGTGATTCAAACTGAAAAATCTGCTTTTCGTTTCAAAAAAGATACAGTGGTTTCGAACAAAACTCCTGACAAAAATTTCGAAGATTTTACTTCTGATACATTCCAACAAATTTCATATAATTCAGTTTCAAAGAATAGTGAATCTGTTTTTGTGACCGAAGAACTATCTAAAAACAAAGGAAATGTGCTAGCAAATCCTACATCAGATTTGAAATCTGCTACTACTCCTAATGAATATGAATCATTGGCAAAAACTATTGAGATATTCACAACTACTGTTCAATCTGTAAATTCTCCAGATTCAAAGAATGCTACCGTTCAACAACGTGAAAACAATATTAGACAAATAGTTCAATCTCAACCGAACCCAGTGCAGATAACAGTTGAAACTGTTGTTGAGAAGAAAACTTTGGTAGTTCAACCGGCATTACCGCAAGTACTTGAAGCACAAAAGGACGATAGTCTTAGAAGTGAAAACATTCGAACTACAGTATCTCAATTAATCCAAAAAGCAGATCAAGATGGTACTCCAATAGAATCCCTTTTGGTGAAAATTCCAATTCAAACTTCAAAAGTTACCCAAAAGCCTGAAACTGCTTCAAAGGAAACAGTAGGTACTAAAGAAAATGTAACTCCAACACTTGCACCTAAAATTGGAGCCGAAATTCAAAGAACAATTACAACAAATGTTCCAAAAACTGAAGTACTCATTTTGAACAATCAGAATCAAACAATTCCTATCCAAGCGCCTAAAGTAGAAGTAGCTTCAAATTTAATCAGTTCAGAAAACAAAACTACAACTAACTTTCAAGAAATTCCGAAAACTCAACCAAACGTATTGAATAAATCGGAAATTCCTACTTCTAAATCAAATTCAGATTCACAGATAAACAAAGAAATATCATCTATTTTGCAAAGAGTAGAATCTATAAAGCAGAAAAGCTCACAAATAGTAGAAAATTCTACCAAAACTGAAACGAATCCAGTTTCTGAATTGAAAGGGTCAATTACTCCAATTCCTAAAGAAAATGTTGAAATAGTTGAATCTAAAATAATGGATTCTATTACAAAAGAATCAGTTTCAGTTCCTAAAGTTTCATTAAATGATACTAAACCCATTGTAGAGAAAGAATCTGTAGTTTCTGGAAATGAAGAAGTTGTTTTTGAAAATATTTCGATTGCAAATCAAACAGTATCAGCAAAGAATTTAATTCAGCCGATAACAACAGTAGTGAAAACAGATATTCCACAACAAGTTACCATAGAAGAATTACCTCAAGCAATAATAAAGGAGTTTACTGCCGAGAAAACTTCTGCAGGTTCAAAAGCAACATTTTCGCTAAACCCTGAACAGTTAGGCTCTGTTACAGTTCAAATAGATCTAAAAGGTAATAATGCTACTATTGCTATTGAAACTTCTACAAAAGAATCAGTTCCTTTGCTTGAAAAACAAATTGATGTGTTAAAAGAACAATTGAAAGCTACAAATATACTTGTAGAAAAAATTGATATTCTCTTTAAACCTTCTGAAATGTTTCTGACAACTGCACCTTCAGGAGATACGTTTGTTTCTTCGCAGAATTCTGACAACCAATCGTTACAACAAGAATTGGAAAAACAACAGCAACACCAAAAACAACAACATCAATCTACGAATACGGAAAATGATATTGTTGAAGAAGTACAATCTCGTCAATTTGGCGAAGGAAGTTCAATAATTGAAGAATATGTTTAATAAAGTAATGAAAGGCTCAAATGACAGAATCAGTTGAAGGCACTTCTTCCATATTTAACCCATGGAAACCACCTCAACGAGTAGCAAAGAAGGAATTGGGACGAGATGAATTTTTAATTTTGTTAACCAAACAACTTCAAGCACAAAACCCGTTAGAACCACAGAGTGGATCTGAGTTTGCCGCTCAATTAGCTCAATTCTCATCGTTGGAACAAATGGCTTCTATTAGAGGCTTAATGGAAAAACAATTAGAAGCGAATATTTCCTTAACTCAATCTTTAACGAATATCGGGTTACCAGGATTAATTGGGAAACAAGCAAAAGTTCTAGGGAATGCCCTTTCTTTTGATGGCGAAAAAGCTGTTAAAATGGGGTATAGCTTGGCTTCTAATGCTACTGAAGGTCAAATTAAGATCAAGGATCAAAACGGTACTGTAATTAGAACAATTGATTTAAGTGCAGCTCAACGTAAAAGTGGTGACCAAACCTATGAATGGGATGGAAAAGATTCTAAAGGCGAAACAGTTTTAGAAGGAAGTTATACATTTGAAGTGGAAGCAAAAGACTCAAATGCAAAACCAATTTCTTCAACTTTATATGCTTTTGGAACTATTACTGCAGTTCGTTTTAAACCAGAAGGCAGTATGGTTGTTATAAATGGCAAAGAAGTAGCCATTGGTAATATAAGTGATGTTTTTTAGTAATTTCTAACTATAATGGCTGAAATTAACAAAATATCGGTTCCTTTTGTACCATTAGGTGGTACGAATGTTCAGCGTCCTGCAGGACCAATTCTTCCGCAGGCGACACCCTTTCAATCGTTTGAACACGTTTTAACGACAGAGTTATCTGAAGTAAAATTTTCTGCTCACGCTTTACAGCGTTTGGAATCCAGAAACATTTCCTTAAGTACCGATGTAGTAAACCGATTAAACAAAGCAGTTGAATTAGCTCAACAAAAGGGAGCTCGTGAATCTTTAGTGTTGGTAAATTCTATTGCTTTTATTGTCAATATACCAAACAAAACAGTAGTAACAGCAGTACAGCAAGAAGCAAATCAAGTTTTTACGAATATTGATTCTGCCCTAATTGCATAATGATATCGAGGTTGGACTTTATATTAAAGAGACCTCAAAAAAAGAATGTGAAAATATGACTGACCGATTATTTTCACACATTTAATAAACTTTGTATGAATCAATTTTTTGAAGGTTTACAATGCCACTAATTCGTTCTTTAACCTCTGGTGCATCGTCATTAAGAACGCATCAACGTAAAATGGAGATTATATCGAACAATATTGCTAATGTTAGTACTATTGGTTTCAAAGGTGCCTCTGTTACGTTTTCTGATCAATTTTCTCAAGCAGTAAATTTTGGTTCTCAACCAAACAGAACTGGACTTGTGGGCGGAAGAAATCCGTTTCAAATTGGTTTAGGCGTTCAAGTAGGTTCTATACGTCAAGATTTTTCTCAAGGATCGCTTAATTCAACTTCATCTACAACAGATGTTGCATTACAAGGCGATGGCTTCTTTTCCTTACGTTATAATGGACAAGATGTCGTATCTCGTGCAGGATCGTTTGCTTTTGATTCTCAAGGTAATTTTATTGATACAGGTACTGGTGCTTTTGTACAAGGGTACAATATGCGTACTGATATAAATGGAAAAGTGATTCGTGATGACAATGGAGAAAACGTCTTGGACAGGGTTTCTTCTAACTTACGAATTTCTCCTTCTTTCAAATCAGGACCAAGACAAACGCAAAATGTTTCGTTTGTAGGTAATTTAGATGTTCGTGCTGCAGCAGGAGATGTTCGTACCGCAAGTATCCAAATTATTGACAATCAAGGTACTTCACGTTTGTTAGATTTAACATTTACCAAAACAGCAAATCCTGGTGAATATGATTTAACTGGTGCTATTGGTGGAAATGATATCGCATCTATACCTGGTTTTGGACCATTACAATTCAATGCAGATGGTACATTAGGAACTCCCTTAAACTTTGCTATCCCAGCAGCAGACTTAAACACAGCTCTCGGAGCTGGTTCTACTGCTTTTGATGCTGTAACTCCAAGAGATGTGACCATTACACTTTCTAATTTAACAGATGCTCAAAGTGGTTTAACTCAATTTGCTGGAGCTTCTACCGTAACAGGTCGTGAACAAGACGGGTATCCTACTGGAAACCTTGCAAGAGTTCAAGTTGATCCGACAGGGAAAATATTAGGTTCTTTTGACAATGGTCAAACAGAAATATTAGCTCAATTAGTTTTAACAAAATTCCCAAATCCAAGTGGGTTGATTAAGAATGGGAACAACTTCTTTTCGGGGTCTCCAAATAGTGGACCTCCAACATTAGGGACTGCCTTAGAGATATTCCAATCAACTTCTGTTATTGGTTCAGCACTTGAAGAATCGAATGTTGACCTAACGGAACAATTTACTGATATGATTAGTACACAACGTGCTTTTGAGGCAGCTGCTCGTACAATTACTGTCAGCGATCAGTTCCTTCAGGAAATAAATCAGTTGAAACGATAAGTTTTCTACTTTTTGTTGTATGGGTGCTTTTTTTAAAAAAGCACCCTTTTTTTAAAAGGTTTGTATGAAATATTCACTTCTAGTTTTCTATTTTTCAATAGTAATCTTAGTTTTACTTTCTTCTTGTGCCGATTCTTCTTCAGGACCTACTAATGGTGTGAATGAAGATTCATTACGTTCAGTGAAAAAAACTTCGATTTCAGGAAAAATTATAGATGCATCTACTGGAAAACCAATTCCTATGTCTGTTCTATCTACAAATCCTTCTACTTCTTCAGTATTTAGTGATTCAATTTTAGGCACCTTTTTAATTGGTGGTACAGGAGTTGGAGAATTTACTATTACTGCACAAAAAGTGGGGTATACATCAGTTTCAACTAAGGTTAAAACTAGACTTGGCGATACAATTACTGCTAATCTTATAATGAATCCCATCCCCTCGAATGCAGGGAGAATCCGTGGTATTGTTCGAAATGCGTCCACTGGAGTTGTGATTACTCAGGCTAATATTACTACAAAACCAGCTACGTATTCTGTTGTTACCGATTCAAAAGGTGAATTTAGAATTGATAATATTAATCCTATAGAATATAAAGTTTCAGCTGAAAAAGGTGGATTTTCTACCCTTGAACGGTCTATTTTTGTAAGCTCAAACAAGGAATCAATTGCAGATTTCAATTTGTTGCCTTTAGCCCCAACTGTAGGAATTATAACAGGGAAAGTAACAGATAGTGAAAATGACACTGGTGTAGCGGAAGTAAATATAACTACAGAACCAGCCACAGCATCGGTAAAAACAAATGCAAATGGTACGTATACTATACCGAATATCCCTGCAAAGGTATACAAAGTAATTGCTATTAGAAATGGGTATGCAAGGCAAGAAAAGAATATAACTGTTACCAATGGTCAAACTACTATTGCAGATTTTCAACTACAATTGTTGACTGGATCTTTAGTTGGAGTTATTCGTTCTGGAATAGATGGTAATCCCTTAGATAATGCAAATATTACTACCAATCCTCCAACGGTTGCTTTAACAACTGATGCGAGTGGGTCGTTTGCCATTCCAGTGGCAACGGCTGGGAAATATACAATTCGTGTAACCAGATCTGGTTTTAAAGCAGCGGCAGTAGATGTAACAATAGTAGGTGGGGCGCAAACAACAGCGAATATAGTTTTGATTCCCTAAATTAGTTATAAAGAAGATATTTTTGCCGAACAGTAAGAAATTTTTTGGGGGTAGTTCGAAATTCTTTCAAAAATGCTTCAAACTTTTTCCCTCCATTTTGTATAATTTGTAGGGAATTTTTTCTGCCCATTATTTTATCTAACATTTGATGTTTTTCTTTTGAAAAGGTTTTTGTAAATCTTTTTGATTCATACTTACGTAAATGTAGAAGTACTTCACAAAAACATTGTAAAAGATTTTTAGCCTTCGGTGAAACTTTTAAAAATGCACCACTACATTCATCTTTAGAAAAAAGTCCTCTTTCTGGTTTGAATTTTTTTGGCATCAATTGAATTGATGGAGCAACTACTGAATTTATTGATTGTACAAAATTTATATTTTTAATTGTTGGGCTTCCAAGAATTTGAAAAGGTGTTTCTGAACCTATTCCAATGTTAACGACGTTAATTTCTCCAATAATGCCCGTTATTGCACATCCTCGAACTGATGAAACATCTGGTATGTTAGGAGAAGTAGGTGTCCATTGTAACTTAGTTTCTTCCCAAGCCATAGAACGTGTCCACCCTTTCATTTTTAAAACTGAAATTGATGGTAAGGTCAGATTTTTTTTTACAGTTACTATTGGAAGCCATTTTTCTTTTACGAACATCATTGATATCTCACCAATGGTCATTCCGTGAATATAGGGAATAGGAGCAATTCCAACAAAAGACTGAACGGTCATATCGAGTACAGAGCCTTCTACATTATTTCCACCGAGTGGGTTAGGACGGTCTAAAATCAATACTGGGATAGAATATTCAATTGCAGCGTCTAAAACGTTGTAAACGGTACTAATGTAGGTATAAGAACGTATTCCTATATCTTGTATATCAATTACTATGACATCGCAATTACTTAGTATTTTTTTTGTTGGTCTGCGTAAACTTCCATATAAAGAATAAACTGGTATTCCTTTATAAGATGTATCGGATACTTTTTCTCCAGCTACTTTTACAGTAAAAAGTCCGTGTTCAGGTGTAATGATAGTTTGAAGATTACAGACATTTTGTTCAACAAATATATCAACAGTTTTTTTCCCTTTGTTACTTGTTGAGGCTGTATTTGTTAACAAAGTAACTTTTTTACCTTTTAGTTCTTTGAATTTATTAGATACAAGGACATCAATTCCTAAAGAAACTCTAGATTGAGATTGAAGTGAAGTTTGTGAAAGTAACAAAAAGGAGATTAGCAGCACGAAATGGAAATAATTATTCTTAGTCATGACCTTCTAAAATTCTACGAACTGTATCTGAATCCAATTCTAATAAATTAGCAATTTCTCGTAATGTTTCTTTTTCTAATGTATCTATATTCCGCCAATCATCAAAAAGATTTGCACGTTCACCAGAAGCTTTTGCAATCTTAATTCCAATAATAAACATAGAAGTTTTAAAAAGATCAACTTCTTTTTGGTCTGAAAAAGTTTTAAGAATTTCGCAAGCTTTTGTTAAACCTTGTTGATGAGTTTTTGGTTGTGAATTAAACTTTTCAATAACGGTTGACCAATTATGCATTAACCCCGCTAAAATTTCTTTAGCTAGTCCACTTTTATAAGCCTCATTCAAATTGATTTCATTCAATAAGGAATTTCTTTCACGAATAGAAACTGTACCGTCAGCTTTAGCAACCTCTTGGAACACCCATAATGGCACGTAACATAAAACTGACCAGTCTTGTGCAGAGAAATTATTTTCATAGAGTGTTGGCATTGAACCCTTAATACTATTGATTTCAACGAATATACAATAAAGATAATAAACAACAATAGAATAAACAAATCTAAAAGTGAATTTGTCAAATTTAGACCATTGTTTTTTATACTATAATGGAATTATCTTTATATTGAATGTTATGCAAGGTTGCATATAAACCACCTAATGCAAGAAGTTCCCTATGCGTTCCTTGTTCTCGAAGAATACCGTGATGAAGAACTAAAATTCTATCTGCTTTTTGAATAGTAGAAAGCCTATGTGCAATTATTATAGAAGTTCGTCCTTTCATTAGAGTTTCTAACGATTTTTCAATTATCAATTCTGTTTCTGAATCAATTGACGAAGTTGCTTCGTCGAGAATGAGAATTTCTGGGTCAGTAACTAATGCTCTACAGAAAGAAATAAGTTGTTTTTGACCAACAGATAAGGTTACTCCACGTTCTTTTACGGATGTTTCATACTTGAGAGGCAATGCTTCAATAAAATCACTTGCACCCAATTGCTTTGCCGCAGCTTCTATTTGTTCTTGTGTAATATCAGTTCTTCCCAAGGTTATATTATCTTGTATAGACCTAGAGAACAAGAAAACATCTTGAATTACTAAGGCTGTTTTAGAACGTATCGATTCTTGAGAATACTCACGAATATCAACTCCATCTAAGGTAATTGAACCAACTGTGAAATCATAGAAACGACATAACAAATTGATAATCGTGGTTTTTCCAGAACCAGTTGCACCTACTATTGCGACAGTTTCACCCTTTTTTACAGTAAAACTAATTGAATCCAAAACAGTTTGTACTGAATCATAAGAAAACGAAACATCAGAAAATTTAATTTCATTTTTAAGAGATGAAAATTCTTTTAAATTTTGGTTCGTTTCTAAATGTTCAGTGGTATCCAAGAGTTCAAAAATTCGTTCAGATGCAGCTAAAGCACTTTGTAATGTATTAAATTGTTCTGTTAACTCTCGGACGGGTCGGAAGAACATAGCACTATACTGCGTGAAAGCAATCAATACACCTATAGTAATTCCTCCACCTGTTAACATATCCCGTGCAGTAAACCACAAAGATATTGCCAATGCAATAGTACTTAGCAATTCTACTACTGGTAAAAATACTGCATAATAGGAAATGGTTTTTACTTGTAGTTTTGTATATCTGTTATTTATTTCTTCGTATTCGTCAAATTTCGATTTTTCTTTGTTAAATAGTTTAACAGTAATAATTCCGCTTATAAACTCATTTAAGAAAGAATTCATTTTTGAAATTTCTGTTCGTACTTTTGTATAAACTATTCGAACTTTCTTTTGGAAAATTGAAGACGCAATAAACAGAATGGGTAAAACTATCACCGTTGCAAGTGTCAACTTCCAACTGGTAAGAATCATAAACACAACTATCCAGGCAATTAACAACACATCGGCAACAATCATAACAACACCAGAAGAAAACAGATCGAGTAAGGCTTCTACGTCGTTTGTAACACGCGTTATAAGTCGTCCTAATGGAGTTTTGTCGTAATATCGTTGAGAAAGAGAATGTATATGCTCAAAAAGTTTAATTCTAATATCATATAACGAACGTTCTCCTACTCTTACCATAATTAACGACATAGTATATTGAAGAACCCCGTTTACGATAAGTAATGCTAAAATTACCATCCCATAATACTGCAATAATGCCCAATCTTTATTTGCAATAGAAGTATCGATAGCTTGTTTTATTAAGTAAGGTCTAAAGGGAGTTAGAGCACTGGCAACTATTGTTATTATAGTTGCTATAAATACTTGTCCACGATAGGGTTTAATAAACCCTATTAGCCTCACAATCATTTTGAGGTCAATTTTCTTTTGAGAGGTTTTTGAAGTAGATTCAGACATATATTGAAAAGATTTTTAAATCGGAATGGAAAATGCCCAAAAGAGCAACCAAGAAACTAATCCTGTAAGAATCGGTATGACGAAATTGTCATCGATTTTACTATAATCAGAAAACAGTTCGCCCAATGTTCCTACAAGAACTCCAATAAAGAAGAAGAGTATTCCAATTGGTTCGATTTCTCGTACATAAACTACAAACAACGCTACTAAGCATCCAGATAACAAAAAAGCCAAAGTTCCAATATAAGTTTTGTTCCCTAATAACTTCTTTTTGCCAAATCTTCTTCCAAACAATGCTGCACTTGTATCGGAAATTACCAATACAGAAAATGCTACTAAGAAAATATCTACAGGGAAAATGGCTAATGAAATTGTTGCAGCTACAAGTACGAACGATGCACCATTCAACATATACCATTTGGGAGTTATTTCATGTTCACGTAGCATATCGCCATACAGATTCATTAGGAATGCTCTATGTTTACCTTCTATATTTGTAACGAAATTTATGACAAGTGTAAAAATCATTATTGGAATCATAACAGAAAGTCCAATAACCCTATCGTTGACAAACGCATAAATGATAGGTATTAGAAGTGAAAGTAAATGTATAATTTTTCTTCCTACTTCTGCTTTGTAAGTAATATGATTATTTTTTGAATTTGAAATAGTTGATTCCATTTTTGTAAGTTTGCATTTGAAACTATTTACTTTATTGGAAAAAGCAAAAGTGTTAGAGCTCTATTCGAATGCGAAAATAAATCTTGGTCTTTCGATATTGAATAAACGTGAAGACGGATTTCATAATCTTTATTCTTTATTTCTGCCAATTACGCTCTATGACATTCTTTATTTTGAACCATCTTCGAAAGTTATAGTTGAGTCTAACATTGGCGATATAGTTCCTCAAGAAATGAATCTTTGTTTCAAAGCTGCTATGGCTCTAAAAAAGGCAACTGGTACTAAAGATGGAGTCCGAATAGTCTGCAAAAAGGAAATTCCACTTGGTGCTGGGCTTGGAGGAGGTTCATCGAACGCTGCTTTTACACTATTAGGTTTACGAACTTTTTGGAATTTGGATATTTCAGACGCAGATTTACTAGCTATTGCTGAGACTTTAGGAAGTGATGTACCTTTTTTTATTAAAAACACCCCCTCAATAGTTCAAGGGAAGGGTGATATTTTAACAGAAACACCCATTAAAGTTTTTCCCTATTCAGTTTTAGTTGTAAACCCAGGAATACATTCAAATACTGCACTTGCGTTTAAAAAACTTGAACGAACTAGTACCTTTTTTCAGTCAAAAATAGATTATTCCTTGTTATTTTCAAAAAATGTGTTTGATTTGCAGTATAGTATTGATGAAATTGTGAATGATTTTGAAATTCTCCTTCAAAAAGAATATCCAATTTTGGTGGAAATAAAATCTACGATGCTGTCCTTTGGTGCAGATTTATCTATAATGACAGGAAGTGGATCTACGATGATTGGTCTTTTTTCAAAAGAAATGAAGACTGATTCTTTAGATACAGCCTATCAATATTTTAAGAACATTTATACATCTACCTATAAAGTTGATTGTATACTATAAAAATGAAAATATATGAATATACTTGTTACAGCAGCAGAAATAACTCCTTTTGCTAAAGCTGGTGGATTAGCAGATGTTGTTGCATCCTTGTCAAAAGAATGGGCTTTGTTAGGCCATAAAGTGGTAGTTGTTGTTCCAAAATATGGTATGATAGATCACTCGTTGTATTCTATAACACCTACAAATACTATTGTTGAAGTTCCAATGAGTCATTGGAAGGTATATGCTCGTTTATGGAAAGGGAAAATTCCAAATTCAGAAGTTGATGTATACTTTTTAGAATCGAATGATTATTTTGATCGACGTGGAATTTATGGTGACCGAGAAGGGTATACTGACAACGATAAGCGATTTACATTTTTAAGTAGAGCAGTCTTTGAAGTTGCAAAAGCTATAAATTTTAAACCAGATATTCTCCACGCTCATGATTACCATACTGCACTTTCTTTAGCTTTTCTGAAAATATTTTATCGCTACAATTCTTTGTTTTCTAAAACTGCAGGTGTGTATACTATACACAATATGGGGTATCAAGGTCAATATAATCCTTCTACAATAATGCCATTAATGGGGATTAGTTTAAAAGATTTTTATCCTGGTAGTTGGTATGAACACGATGGAATATTCAATTCTATGAAGGTTGGAATTATGTTTGCTGACAAAGTAACTGCAGTGAGCCCAACGTATTCTAAGGAAATTCGCTGGACAACATTAGGTGAAGGGATGCAACCGTATCTAAATTCAAAAGGTGGTGATGTAATCGGCATTTTGAATGGAACAGACTATACAGAGTGGAATCCAGAAATTGATAATTTGATTTATTCGCCCTATTCTCAAAATGTTTTAGAAACTAAAGAAATTAATAAACAACGGTTTTTAAATGAACATTGTCCTCAAAATTCAGATTTTTCGAACGATATTCCTTTAATTGGAATGGTTACAAGACTTACCAAACAAAAAGGAATTGATGTTTTAGAGCAGGTTCTTGAAAGTTATCTACATTCAGGTGTTTTTCGTTTTGCTTTGTTAGGTTCTGGTGAAAAACGTTTCGAAGATTACTTTAGGTACTTAGAAAGAAAATATAGCGGAAGTGTAATTATTCATTTAGGTTACAACAACGTACTGTCTCATAAGGTCATAGCCTCGGCGGATTATTTAATGATGCCTTCACTTTATGAGCCTTGTGGATTAACGCAAATGTATGCAATGAAATACGGTACAATCCCTATAGTTCGTTCTACTGGTGGACTTTCTGACACTGTTCTTGAGTATAATAGGAACACTTCACAAGGAACAGGATTTTTGTTTTATGGGTATAATGCTCATGATTTAAGTCTAACTATTAATAGAGCCTTAAGTGTGTATAAAACAAAACCGCATTGGAATACTATTCGTAGAAATGGAATGAATGCAGATTTTTCTGCAGGAAGATCGGCAGAAGAATATATCAAAGCTTTTAAATGGGCTTTAGAAAAAACTTAATTTTTTTTAAAATAGTTTACTTAGTGAAGTTACCCCAATTGGTTCTATTGATGTAAATGCTTCGGCATATTGAACGCCAATTTTGTAACCAAAGAATTTGGCTCGGTCTTCTAAGAAATTCAAAAATTCTGGTCTGGAAATTACTGTATCTATTTCTTTGTTTTCGTTGGAAGTATTTGGATTATAAAATTGAGAAGAATATGCTAATACAGATTCTGTTTTTCTTTTAAAAACTAAAGATATATCGACATAAAATTGTGGTTCGAATTCGTACATTTGCATAAATGAATATATTTTTTTTGCTCTATGTGGGCTTTGTAATTCATTTGTTATTGGGTCTAATGTTCGAATTTTAGATACCCCGCTTAGAAACTGTGCTTTTCGAGCAATGGAATGTACTGCTTCGTGGTCTGGGTGCCGTTCAAATTTGGGTGGAATAAGCAATACATCAGGTTTTACCATTCGTATGTATTGAACTACAGTATGAATGTTTTCTTTTGTAGGTTGTACATTCCCATCTTCAAAATCTAAGAAATATCTCTTTGTAATTCCTAAAATTGTTGAGGCATTAGCTGCTTCTTGTTTTCTAAGTTCTGGTGTACCTCGCGAGCCTAATTCACCCACAGTACAGTCTAAACAGACCACTGTATGCCCTTCATCTGATAACACTGCAAGTGTTCCTCCACAAGAAAGTTCTATGTCGTCGGGGTGTGCAGCAATTGTAAGTATAACAGCCATAGTAATTCTATTTATAAAAAAAATTGATAAACCAAGGGTTGCCAACCAAATATGTTAACAGTAGATAAATATAGATTATTGGAACGATAAGTAACATACTATCGAACCTGTCGAGCATTCCGCCATGCCCTGGAAGAATAGAAGAAGAATCTTTAATACCAGCATCTCTTTTAAAAAGTGATTCCGTTAAATCGCCTAACGGTCCTACGATTCCAACGATAAGACTTATAACAATTGCGTTTTGAAGACTAAAAGTTGGTAAAAGAAAATGTGCTAAGCCAATAAAGAAAACTGCAGCTCCAACCAAACCGGCGATAGATCCTTCCCAACTTTTTTTAGGACTAATTCTAGCCCAAAGTTTGGCTTTTCCAAATTTCTTCCCAATAAAAAAGGCAAAAGAATCACAAGCCCAAATGGAAAAGAATAAACAAGTTAGGAAATAACCGCCCCAATCGGGCATAGATGTAATATTAATTCCATCAGGTAATAACGACGGTACAATTGAAGGAGACTCTAGAATATTAATATAGTGATACATTTCTCGTATGCTTATAAGACAACAAAAGAAAATTCCAATATAGGCTGCACCAAAAACTGTAAAGGCAACGTTTACAATTGGATTTGTTCTCTTTCTCCAAAGTTCTCCTATCATAGTGGCAATGATGAAGAAAATAAATAAACCTGCAGAAGTTACTAATGACAATCCCAATCCTTGTAAACGCATTGCTTGAGAACCAAAATATGTTATCGCTGCATGAATAAGTACAACAACAATTCCAGTAATTGTATGTGGCGATAGTTGTTTCGCCTTGCCCAACATATAAACTTCCCACAGCAGTAGCGAAGCCGATGCAGCGACTAATATTGCAAAAAACACTCCTCCAATATAAATCATTATTATAATCAAGGGAACAGCAACTAGTGCGGTAATCCATCTATATTTTAGACTACTTTTAGGATTTTCGTTTATAACTGCATTCATATCAAAATTACTTATTGTTTTATTATATCCCCATTATCAGATATTTTTAACGGAGTTTCTGGAAAGTCTTCAGCAGTAAGCCTTTGTAAAAGCGGGATAGCAGATTTAGTAGAGTCATAATCTGGAACTCCTTTACCACGTTGAATTATTGGAATAATAGTTCCTTTTTGAAAGGATCCAGTTTTCGCATCAAGAGTTAAATCAAAAATTGCAGTAATTCCATTTTCATTTTTTAAATTAAAGTGTCCATACGTGAGGAAATTCCCCATCGAATAAAGTATTAAACGATCTTTGTATAACTCCATTCCTCGTAGTACGTGAGGACCATGTCCCAAAACAAGATCTGCCCCAGCATCAATGACTGTTTTCGCAAACAAAGGAAGGTTTCCACGTTGTTCACCCATAAATACTTCTGCAGTTTTAGGAGTATTTAAAGCTTTTCTGCCTTCGGCTCCACCATGAAAAGAAACTATAAGAATGTCAAATTTTTTAGAAAGTTTCGAAACTACCTTTTTTGCATTTTCAATATCACTAACTGTGTAGGAAGTAGAAGAAAATCCAAATGCCACCACTCCTACGGATGTTATTCCATATTGAAGCGTTGAATATCCTTTCTTAGGTGCAAAAGAAATTCCATTATCGTCAAGGGTTTTTTGTGTAAAAGTATATCCTTCAACACCATAATCTTCTGAATGATTGTTGTCTAAACTAACAACAGTTATACCCAACTTTTTAAGTAAAGGAGCAAGTGTAACAGGCATTCCAAATTCGTAGCAACGTCCAGCATTTCGGGAAGCTTGAGAACATTTAGAAGCAGTCATAGAATTGGTAGCAAACGAACCCTCCAAATTCCCAAATACTAAAGATGCATCGGTTAAATACTTTGCAATTGGGAGAAACTCTGCTCCATTATTTTCTGGCACTTCCAAACTAGGAGTAAACGATCCGAACATAACATCGCCTACTGCCTTAATTCGAAATTGAGCCTCTACTGCTCCAAATGCTAAACAAAAAATGGCGACTAGGAGTATTGATGAGTTGTTAAGCATTTGAAAGTATATTTTTAAGAGAGTTGATCAAAGGAATAGGCGAAGGATCTTCTTTACGTAACATCGCACAATGGAAACTTATCCAATCACCTAAGTGAATCAACGATATAATTCTAGTTAGAAAATGATTCCCAACTCCGTAAACAGTAATCATATTTGAAGAAATAGATTGGTTTAAAATGGTTGAAAGTGCTTCATTTCGAATATTTACTCTTTCGTGGTCTAAAACATCACGTAGGAGAATAATAACTGAAGAATTTACAAAATCATTTTCCTTTACCCAACTACAAATTTCATTATGATTCATTTCTGGCAATACATTCCCAAAAGCAAACATTTTTGCATTTTCTTGCAGTTGACCTCTCCATCGAAGTTGAATTGTATCATAAAGATCGGAATTCACATAAAAGAATGGTAACTTATTGTAAATTTTTTTAGCTATTGAAAAAGCTTCATTTTCAGAAATTGTTATATCAGCGTACCTTAACGTCAAAGTTGGGATAAGAGAAATAATTTCTTCAATAGCTTTTGAAATGGTATGAATTAAATCTTCGTCAAATGTTTTTTCAGTCAATACCATTAACAAAGGAAAAAATGAATAAGCAAAGGCTGCTCGAGGCTGGAACCCTGTTGGTAGTTCTATGCAAGGGTATCCTTTATCTTTTGCATGTTTTCCAACAGTTCCACCAGTAGTAAGGCATAGAAAATTGGTACAATATTGTTCTGCTTCATACATTGCACTGATAGTTTCTTCGGTATTTCCAGAGTAACTCGAAACGACAACAAGAGCGTTTGGATCTACATTTTTAGGGAAAGTATACGATCGAACAACTTTCATAACGAATGGGAAACCATCTATTGCTGAAGTAATAGTTCTAACCGTATCACCAGCAATTGCGGAACCACCCATACCTAAAACAATTATTTCCTTAGAAAATAGTTGAATAGGCAACTGTTTTGCGTTTTCTCCCAATGCTACTGCTGCTATTACATCATCGGAAAACTTTGTAAGTATTTCAATCATTTTTTGAGAATCGAAAGATTCAATTATTCTTTGGTATTCTTCTTGGCTTGCATCTTTAGTATTCATTGTAAATTTATATTTCCGTAATTTTAGCTTTATTTCAACTATTTAATTTATTAAAAATTATAATCATTTGTAAACGAATGTACCACTATTTCATTATTACACCGTGATTACTACCATAGACTATTTTTTAATTTCATTCTATTTCTTTGCAATTATCTTTGTAGGATTCTTACCGAAACTTAAAAAGAGTTCAAATAATTCATTTGTTGACTTTTTTCTCGCTGGTAGAACCGTTACACTTCCAATGTTTGTAATGTCCTTAGTTGCAACATGGTACGGATCAATTGTTGGTGTGGGAGAATTTATTCATTCGTATGGAATTCTTACCTGGTTTTGTTTTGGGTTACCTTACTATATAATTGCATTTTTGTTCGCAATGTTTTTTGCAAAAAAAATAAGGAGTAATAGTTTTCTTTCGATTCCTTCTGCAATTGAAAAAAAATTTGGAACAAAACCAAGTATTATTGTTGCGTTTTTATTGTTGTTTATTACAATACCTGCACCGTACAGTTTAACATTGGGAGTAATTTTACAAGTTATATTACCAATTCCATTGTGGGCTACGATATTGATAGGAACTGGAATTTCCTTACTTATTGTTTCTAAAGGAGGGTTAAGATCGGACTTGTATGCAAATGCGGTTCAATTTGTTTTAATGTTTTTAGGGTTTGGCATTTTACTCTTATTTTCTTGGGCAACATTCGGTTCTCCAATTGAAATGTTCGACAAGGTTCCCTTGTTTCTTAAAAATCCATTTGATGGTTCTTCAATTTGGATTATACTTTCTTGGAGCATCATTGCCTTACAAACATTTGTTGATCCAAGTTTTCACCAACGTTGCGCTGCAGCCTCAAGTCCTAAAGTTGCTCAAAGGGGAATTCTTGTTTCAATATTTTTTTGGTTTGTGTTCGATACTTTAACTATGATAACTGGATTGTACAGCATTGTCTATATTGCGGACAAAAACCCATTGGTTGTTTTTACTTCACTATCTTCAATTGTTTTATATACTCCATGGAGTGGAATATTCTTTGTGTCAATACTCGCAATAGTAATGTCAACATTAGAAAGTTATTTGTTGGTAAGTTCAAGTATTTTATCGTTAGATATTCTTGAAAAACTTCCTATAAAAAAGAAATATCTTCAATTCCATTTGCCCTCAATGCTTATTGTTTCAATTGTTTCGGTGATAGTTTCTATGAATGTACCTTCAATTACAACAATTATTTACATCGCTGCAAGTGTTGTTGTTCCAGGTGTTTTTTATCCAGTCGTTTTATCACTTTTACCCAATCTAACACTTCGAAAGGGGACAACGTATTTTTGTATACTATTACCGCCAATTTTAGTGTCCTCAATAATAGTTTTGAAAAACTTCCATACCGAACAATTTATATTTTTTCAAAATATTGAGCCGATGATTCCCGGAATGCTCGTTTCTACAATACTTGTTGCATTTAGTTTACAAAAAAGAAGTAAATTTGTAATATGATGACAATTTCTAACATACTATCAAGCTCTAGATTTGTATTAGTTCTCCCTTCAATTTATTTTTTGTGGACCCATCAAATTGAATGGCTTGTGTTTACTATTTTTTTAACTTCACTATCTGATATCCTAGACGGATATTTTGCCCGTAAGAAAAACGAAGTTACGGAGTTAGGGAAAATCATTGACCCATTAGCAGATAAAGTATATGTTGGGGCAATGACAATTAGTTTGTTTGTTTTTGATTACATTCCTTTATGGTTTTTAGCAGTTATTTTAGGGCGTGATATACTTATTTTAGTAGTAAGTATTATTATAACTAAGAAAACAAAAAAGACTTTAATGTCAAACTATATAGGAAAAGCAACAGTTATTCTAATAAGTATCACGTTACTTTTAACGTTATTCCGATCGAATGAATATGTAGATTCAATAGTATTTTTTTTACAAATTCTTTCAACAATTGCTATGGCAGTTTCATTGATTTCTTACGGTAATTTGGCTGTGAACGCTCTTTCAAAACAATTAGAATAACGATGTCCACTTTACAACAATACATAAAAGATTTAGCGTATTCAATTGCTCCACAACCAATTGAACGAGCTTCTATAGAAAGCTTTTTGTCAGTTGTGGAAGAAAAACTACTTAACTCGTTTGAAAACGAACTTGAACAATGTATATCTATAGGTGCTTATGCACGTGAAACCGCTATACGATACACAATTGATAAAGAATCAGATTTTGATTTACTACTTTTGTTTAAAAATGAAAACGACTTAGAAGGTTTCAACCTTAAAAAAGAGGCAATAATTAAATTCATTTCTAAAAACTACACTCAATCCGAAGAAGTAACAAAAGACTTAAAAGTTCAAATGAAATTCGGCAAAGTAGATTTGATTCCAGCAGTTGTTTCGTTTCAAAATGATATACCAAAATTATTCATTGCCAATAAAAATAAAAGCTCTTGGGTTCAAAAAAATCCACTTACTTTTGATGAGTTTATTAACAAAAAAAACGAAGAGAGTTCTTTTACGTTAAAACCAATTATTCGCCTTCTAAAATACTGGAACATCTCTCACGGTAGGTATTTTACTACTGAATCATTAGAAGAATTTGCAGCAAATAGAATTTCTTCTGTTCATTCTTTACAAGCTGAAATTGTACATATTCTGGAACAAGTTCCTGTTCTTTTAAAAGAAAACATTAAATCAATTCGGGTACTACAAGAGCTTCAAGAATTAACTCCACAACTTAAACAAGTTGTCTATAAAAATGACGAGTATAAATCACTGTTTATATTCAAACAACTCTTTCCACCAGTATATTAAATAGAGAATCAATATGGGTATTTTCGACAAAATAAAGGATAAGGTTACCTCGGCGGTCAAGAGTACCGTTGATTCTGTAGTAAAAACAACTACAGAAGTTTTTCAGTTCGACAAGTTACGAGAAGGTTTAGAAAAAACTAGAAATTCTTTTGTAAATAAACTTCGAAGTACAATCGGGTTTGGTCGGAAGATTGATGAAAAATTACTTGAAGAAATTGAAGAAGTTTTAATTACTTCTGACATAGGATTTGATACAACACAACGAATTCTAAATTCAGTCCGAAAAACGGTAAAACGCGAAGGTTTCGAAACAGGCGACAAGATATACGAGCTGATAAAACAAGAAATTCTCGCAATTTTTGCGGAAGTTCCTATACCTTCTCTTGAAGATGTTTATACTTTAGAAGGCGTTGAAAAACCTTTTGTTTTGATGATGATTGGTGTAAATGGTGTAGGCAAAACCACCACTATTGGTAAACTTGCATTTAACTACAAAAAGTATGATAAGAAAGTTTTAATCGGTGCAGCCGATACATTTCGCGCTGCTGCGAACGAGCAGTTAGATGTTTGGGCAAAAAGAGCAGATGTAGATATAATTAAACAAAAACAAGGTTCTGACCCTGCAGCTGTTGTTTACGATACCCTAGCCGCTGGAATAGCTCGTAAATCTGATGTAATTCTCATAGATACCGCCGGACGATTACATAATAAAGCGAATCTGATGAAAGAATTAGAAAAAATTAATCGGGTAATGAAAAAGCATAAAGAATCTGCTCCTGATGAAGTTTTCTTAGTCTTAGATGCAACTACCGGACAAAATGCACTTCAACAAGCTAAAGAATTCTCGAAAGTTGCACCAATTACAGGAATAGTACTTACGAAACTTGATGGTACTGCAAAAGGTGGAGTAATTATTGCCATTACATCAGAATTGAAAATACCGGTTAGATTTATTGGTGTTGGTGAAAAAATTGACGATTTACAACTTTTCGATCCAATTGCATTTACTGATGCACTTTTCGATTTGCCTGAAACTGATAAAATAAATGTAGATTGATTAAATGTTAAAAACCTTGTATCGTTGGATTTTTTGGATAGTTTTTATATTACTTTTTATTGCTATTTGCTTAGGTATTTGGTTAGGATTTGATATAACAAAACGATTCTTAACTCCATTAATTCAAACGAAAACGGATAAAATGTTTATTGTTAAAAGTAACTCAGCAAGATCATCGTTAAAAATTGTCCCATTTGTACAAGATCTACTTTTAATGGATTTACTACTCGATTCAATGAATTCTAGAATTTCTGTAGATCCTTTGTTTTCTTCTGATTTTAAAAATAGAAAGAAAAGTTACTCATACACCCACAAAGAAGTTTACAAAACCTTAGTGCAAGAACTCAATCGAATAAACTATTCATATACAGATTATCAAGACCTACGAAAAAATTGTCTTAAAGTATTGATTACAAAATTTCCTTTATCTGAGTTAAAAGTTAAAACTACAGAATTGTTTACAAAAACAGAAAAGCAGAAATTGTTATTGTTATCGTATATGAAAAATATTGATTCTGATCCAATTTTTTCTGACTCTTCAAAAGCAATTCCATATTCGTTTGTCAAAGAGTACACAGTTGAATCAATTATTCCCAAAATTCTACCAGTTTTAATTGGTTTTGATAAAAAACCATAGGTTGAAAAAAAGCATAATGAATTCAAAAACTATTGCAGAACTTTTTATAGCCATAACTACCGAATATGCGTTTAGCAAAAAACCTGTATATAGTTACAAAAAGAACGATGTTTATGAAGATATTTCATTCAATTCTCTACGTGCAACAGTTCAACAATTATCAATAGCACTTCATAACCTTGGACTTCAGAAAGGTGATAAAGTTGCTATTATTTCAGAAAATAGATACGAATGGGTTGTATCTGATTTTGCAATTGCATGTTTAGGATTAGTTAGTGTACCGCTTTATACTTCTGTAACTCCTACTCAAATTGAATTTATTTTAAAAGATAGTGAAGCCAAAGCAGTGATAGTTTCAAATTCACTTTTATGGTCGAAAGTATCAAAAATTGTAAAAAATTGCCATTCAGTTGAACACTATATTTCAATGAATTTAATTGATGAACAAGAATTTACTTTACTTACTTTCGAATCGCTCTTACAAAATGCACATTTAACTATTGACAAACAACAAAATAGTTCAGAATGGTTTGAAGTACAATGTTTATCTGTTTCACCAAATGATGTTTTGACTATTATTTATACTTCTGGAACAACAGGTGAACCTAAAGGTGTCCTTCTGTCGAATGAAAACATACTTTCTAATATTCAATCGATTTTAAAAGTAATATATGTAACATTTGAGGACATATTTTTGTCTTACTTACCGTTAGCACATGCTTATGAAAGAACAACAGGATTTTATTGTTCTTTTGCATCGGGTGCGACAACGGTTTTTGCAGAATCTATTGATACTGTTGCTGCAAATATTAAAGAAACAAACCCAACAATACTTACAAGTGTTCCAAGATTGTTTGATAAAATATATACCAAAATGGAGAAGGCTTTTGCATTAGAATCGGATCTAAAACAAAGAGCAATTCGATACTCTCTTGCAGTTGGTTTACAGTATTTCAAAATGTCGCAAGTTCAAAAAGTATCCTTAGTATTAGAACTAAAATATGGTTTAGTAAACTGGTTGCTGCTTTCAAAACTACGCTCTAAGATTGGTTCGGAAATCCGCCTTTTTGTTTCAGGTGGTGCGGCATTGTCGCAAAAAAGTGCCGAATTTTTTTTAGGAATGGGATTTGTTATTCTTGAAGGGTATGGGCTCACTGAAAGTTCGCCTGTTTTGTGTGTAAACAGATTTGACAATATAGAAATTGGTACCGTTGGCCAACCATTAGACGGAGTTGAAATCCGTTTATCAGAAGATGGAGAGATATTAGCTCGTGGTAAAAATATAATGCTTGGCTATTATAAACGTAATGAAGAAACTAAAGAAACAATTTTAGACGGCGGATGGCTTGCAACAGGAGATATTGGTCAGATAACTGAAAGAGGGAATTTACGTATTATAGATCGTAAAAAAAACATTCTCATTTCGAAAGGTGGGAAAAATATTGCTCCAAATCCAATTGAACAGCTAATTTCGGAAAGTCCCTTAATAGATCAGATAATTCTTATTGGCGATAATCAAGAATATTGTGTTGCACTTATTGTTCCTGAAAGTTCAGAATTAAAACGAATTGCTGAAATATTAGGATTAGCTAATGAATCTATGGAAACATTGCTCGTTAATGCGGAAATTTTACGTCATTTTAAGCAAGAAATTGACCTAAGACAGAAAAACTTTGCAAAATATGAACGAGTGCGTAAATTTGCTTTATTGCCGGTTCTATTTTCCATTGATAGTGGTGAACTTACACCGAAACTCAGTATAAAACGTTCAGTCGTTGAAAAAAAATATAAACATATAATAGATACGTTATACCAATAATATACTATGCCCAAAAGAACAGATTTATCTAGAATTCTCATTATTGGATCTGGTCCTATCGTCATCGGACAAGCCTCAGAATTTGATTATAGCGGAACACAAGCTTGCAAAGCTCTTCGAGAAGAAGGTTATTACGTAATACTTGTAAATTCTAACCCAGCAACTATAATGACCGACCCAACCGTTGCTGATTCCACCTATATTGAACCAATAACCACAAGTTTTTTAGAAGCAATAATTGCAAAAGAACGCCCAGATGCTATTTTGCCTACAATGGGAGGCCAAACGGCTTTAAATGCTGCTTTAGATTTGTACGATCGAGGTATTTTAGATAAATATAACGTTCAGTTGATAGGATCCAAAGTTGAAGCTATTCGGAAAGCTGAAGATCGTGAATTGTTTTTAGCGGCAATGACTAAATGCGGTTTGGAAATGCCGATTGGTGGTTTTGTAAATACCGTTGAAGAAGGTTTGATACTAATTGAAACGTTAGGTTTCCCTGCAATTATTCGCCCCTCCTTTACTTTAGGTGGAACTGGTGGCGGAGTTGCTTATAATTTAGAAGAATTCAACGATTTACTGCGCAAGGGATTAGTCGCCTCGCCAGTTGGAAGAGTTCTCGTTGAAGAATCAATAATCGGTTGGAAAGAATTCGAATTAGAAGTAATGCGCGATAAAGCAGACAATGTTGTGATTGTTTGTTCTATAGAAAACATTGACCCTATGGGCGTTCACACAGGCGATTCTATTACCGTTGCTCCAGCACAAACATTAACGGATAAAGAATACCAACTTTTACGCGATGCAGCTATAAAAGTTATTAGAGAAATTGGAGTTGAAACTGGTGGATCTAACATTCAATTTGCGATAAACCCCAAAAATGGAAGAATTATCGTCATAGAAATGAATCCACGAGTTTCCAGAAGCTCCGCATTAGCATCGAAAGCAACAGGCTTTCCTATAGCCAAAATTGCCGCTAAATTAGCCATTGGTTATACCTTAGATGAAATTACGAACGACATTACCAAAAAGACTCCAGCGTGTTTTGAACCATCAATTGATTACGTAGTTGTAAAAATTCCTCGTTGGGATTTTGAAAAATTCCGTGAAGCTGAAGATATTCTTACCGTTCAGATGAAATCTGTTGGTGAAATTATGGCTTTTGGAAGAACGTTTAAAGAAGCGTTTCAAAAAGGGATGAGAAGTTTAGAAAACAATAGAGCAGGTTTTGGATATGATAAACCTGAATACGTTCAACATCATTCCATTTCAGAACTTGAAATTCCCCTTTTAGTAAAAAGATTACAAAAAAGAACATCGCAATCTATTTTCGATTTATGTGATGCCCTTCGTTTTAACTTTTCTACTGCGGATATTCACCGTTATACAGGCTATGATCCATGGTTTATTGAACAATTGAGAGAGATTACCGATTGTGCTAATGAACTACTTTTCGAAAGATTAGATTCAACATTAACAGGAGAACAATTTTTAGAATCAATTCCTTTCAATCGTTTGAAATTCCTTAAACAAATGGGATTTTCAGATATTCAATTGTCGATTATTATCAATGTTGAAGAAACAACAATTCGTGCATTTAGGTTAAAATTAGGAATTCGACCTGTCTTTAAAACCGTCGATACTTGTGCCGCAGAATTTGAATCTTCAACTCCTTATCATTATTCAACCTATGAAGAAGAAAACGAGTCTATTTCTACGAATAACAAAAAAGTAATTATTCTTGGTTCAGGACCTAATAGAATTGGTCAGGGCGTGGAATTCGATTATTGTTGTGTACAAAGCGTTATTGCAGTTAGAGAAATGGGATTAGAAGCAATAATGATAAACTGCAACCCTGAAACTGTTTCAACAGATTACGATACAACCGATAAATTGTATTTTGAACCATTAACATTAGAAGACGTACTTTCTGTAATTGACCACGAAAAACCTTTTGGAATTGTACTTACTTTCGGTGGGCAAACACCCTTAAAATTAGCAGAAGCATTACTACAAGCCGGAGTACCAATTTTAGGCACTTCCCCCGAAGGAATTGATTTAGCCGAGGACCGAAAACGATTTGGGAAGTTACTCGATGAATTACAGATTCCTTGTCCTGAATATGGAACAGCATTCACTGAAGATGAAGCTGTTATAATTGCTAATAGAATTAGTTACCCTGTTATAGTTCGTCCTTCGTATGTACTTGGAGGTAGATCGATGCAAATTTGTTATCGAGAAGCAACATTACGGGAATATTTGGATAATGCAACCAAAAAATACCCCAACAGACCAATACTTATAGATCATTTTCTTGAAAGTGCGTATGAATTTGATGTAGATGCAGTAGCTGATGGAACTGATGTTATCATTGGTGGTGTAATGCAACACATTGAAGAAGCTGGTGTTCATTCTGGAGATTCTTCCTGTGTATTACCACCTTACAACATTACTAATGAGCAATTTGAGATAATGGTAAATTATACCAAAAAATTAGCCCGCTCTTTAAATGTAATTGGATTAATGAATATTCAATTTGCTCTTCAAAATGGAAAAATATATGTCTTAGAAGTGAACCCACGTGCTTCTCGAACAATTCCTTTTGTATCGAAAACAACAGGTGTTGCATTATCAAAAATAGCAACACAAGTAATGGTTGGTAAAAAATTATCTGAACTTGGTGTTAAAGATTTCACTTTACAATCTAATAGAGTCGCAATTAAATCTTCAGTTTTTCCATTTGCCAAATTCCCCGGTACAAATGTATTTTTAGGTCCTGAAATGCGTTCTACTGGTGAAGTAATGGGAATTGATACTACTTTTGGAAGAGCCTTAGCAAAAGCACATATTGCCGCAAGTAATGCTTTGCCCACTGAAGGAACTATATTCATATCCTTAAATCCTCACGACAAAACGAATCGAGCTATAGAAATTGCTAAAGGCTATGCAGAATTAGGTTTTACAATCACTGCCACTTCTGGTACTTCTGCTTTTTTACAAGAAGGCGGAATAAAAGTTACAACAGTATTGAAACATTATGAAGGTAGACCAAGTATAATTGATATGATAAAAAATAATGAGATTAATTTAGTTATCAACACTCCCTTGGGAGAAACTGCTCGTTACGATGAATATATAATGGGTCAAACAGCAATGAGGTATAAAGTCCCATTTTTGACTACCCTTGCCGCAGCGTTTGCAGCTCTCAGTGGTATCACTGCTCAAAAGACCGAACTGCCAACATGCAGATCTATTCAAGAATATTATTTAACAACGTAAAATTGTAAAATGAGCAGTACTACCAAACCCTTAACAATCGGTGAAGTTATTAAAAAAGGTGCAGAATACTTTTCAGAAAAAGGTATTGATAGCCCTCGATTAACAATGGAGCTGTTAGCTTGCGATGTCCTTGGTATAGAACGAATTGGGTTGTATTTGAATTTTGATAAGCCCTTACAAACTAAAGAATTATCATTATTACGTTCCCATACTTCTCGAAGAGCAAAGAACGAACCGTTGCAATATATTGTAGGTTCTACCAATTTTTACAAGTATCGGTTTTCTGTGAATGAAAGTGTTTTAATACCTCGACCAGAAACAGAGTTATTAGTAGAAAAAGTAATTCAATATATAAAGGGTATACAAAACGAAGCAATTTCACTTTGCGATATTGGTACTGGGTCTGGTTGTATAGCAATTTCAATAGCTAAAGAGTTTCCTCTGCTCAATATTACAGCTTCTGATATTTCAAGCGAAGCAATTAAAACAGCAAAAGTAAATGCTGAGCAACTTGGAGTTACTTCTGTTCAATTTATTGAATCTTCGTTATTAGATAAAAACCCACAAGGTGCACCATTTGATATAGTTGTATCGAATCCACCATATATTGAAAAAGAAGAAATTATCAATTTACAAGAAGAAGTAAAATCGTTTGAACCACTAATTGCATTAACTGATCAAGGTGATGGATACACTTTTTATCGAACTTTAGCTGAACGATTTTCAACTTTAGTAAAAGATAATGGTAGAATGTTCTTGGAAATTGGATACAATCAAGCGGAAACTATTCAAGCGATATTCAAAGAAAAAGACATCTTTATTAAGGTTTTTAAAGATTATTCAGGTATTGAAAGAATGATAGAAATTAGAAATAGTTAAGAAATTTCTAAAATTATCGTAATTTAATAGTCCTTCGAATACTTTGTAACGTAGGAAAATGTATTTTTGTAGTTCAAATACACAAACTGTTCTTTAAAGATCAGTTATAAACAAGCTAAAATGATTTTATATTATTCAATTATTGGAGTTCTCTAATGAAAAACTGGTTCACGCTCTTCGTGATAGTAGCATCAATGGTAGTTTCATTTGCTATTTGGCAATATTGGATGGGTAATCCTGGAAACTTTGACGACGGCGAAAAACGCCTTAGCCCCAAAAAGGGAAATGTTCTTGGAATGATCTACACTGGGGGTCCTTTAGTAGCGGTACTTATTGGATTATTAGTTATTGCTGTAACGTATATTTTTGAACGTGGAATCGTTATTGCTAAAGCAAAAGGAAAATCTAATCCACAACAGTTTTTGAAAAAAGTTCAAGCAAATCTTCAAAGCGGTGCAATCGATGCTGCCATACAAGATTGTCAAAAACAAGGTGGTTCAATGGCGAACATTCTAGTTGCAGGAATAGAACGATATAAACAAGTTCAAAACGACCCAGAATTTGACACTGAAAAGAAAATTTCTGAAATTCAACGTGCTATTGACGAAACATCTAATCTGGAAACTCCTCTTTTAGAAAAAAATCTTGTTGTGCTTTCTACTGTAGCATCAACAGCTACGATGGTTGGACTTTTAGGAACAACTATTGGTATGATTAAAGCATTCGCAGCACTTGCCGAAGGTAGTGGAGCAGTTTCTTCTCAACAACTTTCTTTAGGTATTTCTGAAGCATTGTACAACACTGCTGGTGGTTTAATTGGAGCAATTGTTGCAATTATTGCCTTTAATGCATTTTCAACTGTTATCGATAATTTCGTATACTCAATTGATGAAGGCATCTTAGAAGTTATGGAAATTTTTACAGACAAAATTAAATCGAATAAGGCATAAGCGGTATTATTACGCTTATAACTCTAACAATAAAGAGGAAAAAGAATGGGTAAAGTACCTAAGAAAAAACGGCTGGGATTTGTATTAGATATGACTCCGCTCGTAGATATTACCTTTCTTCTGTTAACATTTTTTATGTTCACAGCGAAGTTTAAATCCGATGCCGAATCCGAACAAAAATTTGTTATAAAACGTCCAGAAGTTTCTCGGGATTCTTCCAAATTGCCTGATAAAGATTTAGCAACTCTAAAAATTGCTATTGACTCCGTTACGAACGATACTTCATATTATTACGAAGTTTCTAATCCGAACGATCGACTGCGAATATGGTCTGCTTCAAATGTTCCTGAAGAACAAATGAAAAAAGGACTTTTAAAAGTAGGTGGTGATGTAAAAATCTTGGACGACTTAATTCGCAATACCAGGTTAACAAGCCCTAGAACAGTTTTTGCTATCGATGCTGATGTTCGAATCCGTTATAAATGGGTATCAGATGCAATGGATGTATTACGGAAAAACCGTGCTACTGTCTTTAATTTTATCACTGAAGAGAAGAAATAAGATTATTTTCTTTTTCTGATAATACTATTTACGAACTAGAAAAAGGTTACTATTATGGCTGGTGGAGGCGAAGGATTAGGAGCCCCAGAAAGAGTCAAAAAAGGTTCGAAAGCTCATACACGTAAAAAGAAAAAACGCGTTGGCTTTAGAATAGATATGACTCCTCTTGTGGATATTACCTTCTTGTTGTTAACATTCTTTATGTTAACTACAACGATGGCGGCTCCTCAAATTATGGAAATGTCTATACCACCTCAAACAGACCCCGTTGAAGTTCCGTTATCGAAATTATTTTCTATTTCTGTACGATCTGACGGAAAGCTGTTTTGGAATATAGGTTTAGACCAACCACAACCATTAAATTTAAAAGATTTGAAATCATTAGCAATTTCTGAGAATATTCGTCAGAAAAATGAATTGATTACGGTGTTAAAAGTTTCTGAAGATGCACCGTATGGATCTGTGGTTACTATATTAGATGTTTTGAATCTTGCAGAAATTGATATTACACAACAACTTGCAGGAGAAAAACGACAAAGGAAGTTCACACTTGCAACATTAACGCCAGAAGAATTGGAGGTTATAAAACCATTATGAGTACTGTAACTATTGAACCAATTCAATTCGGCCAACGTGCTGTTCGAGCTAGAACTTTTAGATTGTTTATAAATAAAGCTACTATTAGAGCTTTCTCTTTAACTATTTTGTTGTTTGCATTGTTGTTATTGCTCTATTGGGGTTATAATACAATTCAAGAAAAACAATTTGCACTTCGGAAAAATATTCCAATTGCAAAATTACGATTGTCGGATTTACCTCCGCCACCTTCGAATTCTGATGCACCACCACCTCCACCACCACCGACTCAAGTTTCGATGACTGCTGGACCGGCGGCACGTGCTGGAACGCCCGTTCCAGTTCCTGATGCGTTGTTAGATCCTAACTTGAAAGATTTTGCGAATACTGATGATCTTTCTCGGGCTTCTGCTATTGGTGGTGATGGAACAGATTTTGGTGGTTTTGATAATATCGGAGATGGTAATATATCTGTAACTAATGATGTTAAAGTCAATACTCGAGAAGAAATTCCCGATCCTGATGAATTTGTTGCAGTTGAAAAAGAACCTAATGTAGATTTAGCTCAACTTCAAAAGAATGTTGAATATCCAGAAATGGCTAAACGTGCTGGGGTTGAAGGAAAAGTTTCTATTCGCGTACTTGTTTCTAAAACAGGGAAACCTAAAAAGACAATTATTGAGTCTTCTGATTCTGATTTGTTAAACGATGCAGCAACAAAAGCTGTTATGAAAACTTCCTTTACTCCTGCAATTCAAAATGGTTCTCCCATTGATTGTTGGGTTTCTATACCAATTGTCTTTAGATTACGATAATTATCGTCAATTCAATCTCTCTTAAACGTCAGCAAAGTAATTTGTTGACGTTTTTTTTTACCCATTTGTAACCTTTTTTCACTTTGCTTGTTTTAGTAGTAAGATAGGTCGTTCGATGCAATTCAGTTTAAACAAGTGAATACTATGGCTACTTCAAATCAACCTCAAAATTTTGGACTAAACCGGATAGAACGGTTACATCATTTTCAAGACTTTGTTCATACTGCATCATATAAAGGATTCGCTCGAACAATCGTTATCCTGACACTACTTTTCGTACTTAGTTTTCTTTTTTACTTCGTAGCTAAAACAAAAAGCACATACAATGCTCCACTCGCAAAACATAGTATAACCTTGACTGAATTTACGAATACGTCTCAAAAAAGTCAAGCAGTTCCTGTAAAAACCTTCTCCACCTTTCACAATCTTTCGATTTCGCAAAGTACTTTTAAAAGTGTTGGAATACCAATTCCTACTTTGAAACTTGAATCGGCAACAAATTTCAATCAAATCGATTTACCTTCAACTTCATCAACTCTCCCTTCGACAAATGTAGGTGAATGGGGCATAGGAAATGTAGGCACAGAAAACACAATTGAACAACCAGTTCAGAATGTTCATAGAGAAGAAGTAATTCCATCAATTGATGAATTTATTTCAACTGATAAAGAACCAAAAGTTGATATTGCTCAACTACAAAAGTATGTTGTATACCCAGATCTCGGACTAAGAGCTGGTATACAAGGAACTGTAGTCGTAAGAGCTTTGATACTTTCTTCTGGAACTATATCGACAATTGTAGTGCTTTCATCAGATTCTGACATACTAAATGAAGCTGCAATTTCAGCGGTAAAAAAATCAGTATTTACACCAGCAATTCAAGGAAATTCTCCAATTAATTGTTGGATAACCATTCCTATCGTTTTCCAATTACGTTAATACTTTTTTGATACTTATATGACGCCTTTGATGTACCAAAGGCGTTTATTCCAATAATATTATTTCGTATTATTCCATAGAACTATAATTCATAGTATAGGAATTCGTCATAACACAAATTACCCTGTAGATTTGCCTCACAACTAACTAATTTTAATGATAATTTTTAACTACTTTATACGAATTTTATCTATTTGTATAGGGTTGTCATTGTTACTAGGTATATTGAATCCTAGCCCAAACGATCAAGTTCTTTCCCGTTCAATAGGAGGTTTAGTAACTGCGTTTGGAATTTATAGATTAGCACTTTATTATTATCAACAAAAGCGTGAACGACAAGAAAATGAAGATGAATAGCATTGTAATAGGATTTTTAGTGCTGACACTTGTTTTTACAGTTTCTTGTGAAGAAAAGCCTAAAACTATTCCCACACCAGAAGATTTAGAAACAGCATTTGTAGGAGTTGCTACAATTTCGGTAGATAATACAATTTCAGACGCGATTCAAATACCTAAAAAAATGTTTGATTCAGCGTTTCCTGATGCTAAAATAACATTGGAATTGGTAACAGCTAGAACAGCAATGTCAAAACTTTTAAATAGATCTTCAAGGGGAATAATTGTTGCAAGAGAATATTTAAAAGACGAAGATTCCTTAATGAAATCATTTGGAGTCCAAGAACATGATAAGTTTAAAGTAGCAGAAGATGCACTTGTCTTGGTGGTTTCCCCTACTTTCCCTCTGGATACTATTTCTGATGTGCAGTTAAAAGAATATTTTTCTAAAAAAGAAACAACATTACGTAAGTTTTATCCATTTCTAACAACTGAACCTACTATTCATTGTTTGGAACAGAATTCATCTGTATATGCAAATGCAATTACATTTCTTTTTGCAAATAAAGAACTATCAAAACCAATAGTCTTCTATGATTCAATACAAAACCTTTTAAATACAATTGAAAAAGGAAATGCTATAGGTATTGCATATTTATCTCATGTAGCATTTCAACAAGATAAGTTCAAGATATTAAAGATTGGTTTTTCTGATACTAGTGGCTATGTTACGCCGAAACCAGTACATCAATCATATATAGTATTGAGGAAATATCCCTATATATTTAATTGGAATTGTTTTCAATTGGACACACGAAGAAATTTTATATGGAGCTTTTTTACCTATTTGAGTAGAGAAGGAAAAGCCCAACGAACGTTTTTAGAGCGAGGAATTGTTCCTGCTCATGCAAAATTTGAACTAATCCTACAGGATTAATTTTATTTATATTTGGAGTTAATTATATGCGAATTCTAATTCTTTTGTTCTGTGTATTGACTTTTGGAGTTCAAATAGTTAGTGCTCAATCACTAGAAAGAGCCAAAACACTCTACAAAGAACGCGAATACCAATCTGCAGGTGAAGAAATTAAAAAGTTTCTTACTGCAAACCAAGAATCTGAAGGTTTACTACTTGCTGGAGATATTTACTTAGCTATGGAATATCCAGATACTGCTTTACAGTATTTTTTGAAAGCAGAAAAAAAAGAAGGTGACAAACCAGAAATTTTACGAAGAATAGGGAAATCGTATTCTTTGTTGGGTCAACACCCATTAGCTATTTCTTATTCCTTAAAAGCTGTTAAGAAAAAAGATAAAGACGCTTTAAATCAATTGGCGTATGGGGAAGCATTAATTGCAGCAGATTCATTAGACAAAGCTGAATTAGTTATTACAAACGCCAGGGAGTTAGACAATAATCTAGCAGAAGCGTATTTAGCATTAGGAAACTTATACTTTGCTCAGAATATCTGGGAATTAGCTCGAATCAATTATTCAGAAGCAATCACTAAAAATGAAAGTTTTTCTGAGGCTCGAATGAACCTTGCAATCTCGTATTATAAACTTGCAAATGCTGAACCTGTTGGTTCGGAATTAGCAGATGAGTATTTCAACAGATCGTTGCGTGAATGGAATACATTATCAAAATTAGATTCAAACAATGCTCGTGCTTTTTTTGAACAAGGTAAAATTTTCTACTTTGCACAACAATATGCAAATGCTGCTAAATCTTTACTCCGTTTCATTAAATTGCGTCCAAATGCTCCTAACACGTCATTAGGTCGTTGGTGGTTAGCTCAATCGTATATGTCGGGTGGTTTGTTCACTGAGGCAATTGCAGAATTGAAAATTGTATCAAAAACCTTAGATTCTGTTACCTCAAAATCTACCTTAATGTTAGCAAAAGCAGGAATCTATTCTAAAGATTACGAAGTTTGTGCTAATGCATATAAGGCTCTTAAATCTGATGCTTCTTACACTTTTGAAGCAAAAGATTGGGAGTATTATGGAATCGCTTCAATTTCGACTAACGACACTGCCACTTCTATCGATGCATTTAAAAATTCTTTAGAACTAGATCCAACTAATTGTTTGCTTTCTTATAGGTTTGGTAATCTATTACGTTCAAGAGGTCAATACCAAGAAGCAATCGATATATTTAAATTACGTTTAGCAAATTGTACTGATAGTTTAAACTCACAAGCTGCTATGTTAGCTGGAGTTTCATTCTTTTCTATGGCAGATTCTAAAGAAAAAAAGAATTTCATTGACTCATCAATTGCTTATTATCAAATTGCTATTTCTTTAGATAAGTCAAATACTTTTGCCTATAACCAAATGGGAAATGCTTATAAAGAGTTAAATCAGTTTCAAAAAGCAAAAGAAATGTATCGTTTAGCAGTTACAAATGATACTGACGATAAGAAACTTCAAAGTGTACAAGCATATTTGAATATATGTAATGTTTGTTTAGGTGATAAAGCCTATAAAGAACTTACTGGCGAAGCAAAAAGCCTTATAGCTTTGGCTCCAAATAATGAATTCGGGTATTTATATTTAGCTCTTTCCTACCATGGAACCGGCGACAAAGACAGTGCTTGTAAAGCATACAAAGAAGTTTTGAAAAGAAATCCAAAAAATGGAACCGCTTCTCAAAACTTGAAGTCTTTAGGTTGCTAACATAGTAGAACTACTTAGAAATCAAAAAGGGCATTTCCTATCGGAATTGCCCTTTTTTTTGACGTATAAATCGTTTTTAACCGTTTCTTCTTTTAATTCCTTCAGCAAATCTTTTTGTTGCTTCCAAAATATTGGCAACACTGTTTGCATACGAAAATCGAATAAAACCTTCACCATTCGAACCAAAAGCTGTACCTGCTAAACAAGCAACACCACATTCGTTCAATAAGAAATCTGCACATTCTTGAGATGTCATTCCAGTTCCTGTAATGTTAGGGAATACATAAAAAGCACCTTTTGGAGAATGACAGGTTACTCCTGGAATTTTATTCAATTCTTCTACAAGAATATCTCTTCTTTTTTTGTATTGAACTGCAAACTCATCTAAAGTAGCCAACGTGTTATCTGTTAATGCTTCTATTCCTGCTATTTGAGTAAATGATGCAGGTCCACTTGTTACATTCGTTTGAAGTTTTGTAACTACTGTGGCTAAATTTTCAGGCATTAAACCATATCCAAGTCTCCACCCAGTCATTGCAAACGTTTTAGAAAAACCATCGACAACAATCGTTCTTTCTTTCATATCATCGAATTGTGTAATAGATTCGTGTTGGTATCCATCATACATATTCTGAGAATAAATTTCATCTGTTAAAACTAAAAAATTATGTTCTTTCGCTAAATCGGCAATTGCTTTTAAATCATCTCTTGTTAAAACTCCACCTGTTGGGTTTTGAGGAGAATTTATGATAATCATTTTTGTCTTTGGTGAAATTAAATCCTTTAAATCGCTAATATCGAAACGGAACTGTTTCGATTCTAACAATGGAAGAGGTACGGCCACTGCACCAAGAAAATTTATTATAGACTCATAAATAGGATATGCAGGATTTGGATAAATAACTTCATCGCCTGGATTAATTAAAGCAATCAAAGCATAATATAAAATTGGCTTTGCACCAGGAGCTAAAACCACTTCATTGCCATTATAAAGGTTTAATTTACGTGTTTTGTTGAAATAGGCAGCTACTGCTTCCTTTGCTTCTGTTAGCCCTGCTGAAGGACCATAATGAGTGTAACCATCATCCAATGCTTTTTTGGCAGCATCGACAATGTTTTTAGGAGTATCAAAATCAGGTTCACCAATTTCTAAATGGATTATACTTTTACCTTGAGCTTCGAGAGCTTTTGCACGAGCAAGTACTTCAAAAGCACCTTCTGTACCTAAATTTTGAATGCGATCAGCAATTTTCATTAGAATTCCTATAATTTTTTTATGTGTAATTAATCTGAGAAAGCAAATTGTAACATCTTATATAGCAAACGTGCTGTTAAAATGTCTGGATGAGTAAAATCTTTTTTGGGAGAAAGCTCAACTATATCGAAACCAATTATTTTTTTACCTTGTAAACGTAATTGACGAAACACTTCTAATGTTTCGTGATATAAAAATCCGTCTGGTTCAGGCGTTCCAGTTGAAGGCATAATTGCTGGGTCAAAATAGTCAACATCGAAAGTAACATAGACCAAGTCATTTAAAGATTTGGCTACTTGTTTTTGCCATTTTCTTTTATGAATTCCTCTTCGAATAGAAGAGGCAAAATATGTATTTACACCTTTTTTCTTAATAAATTCGGCTTCTTCTTTACATAAGGCACGTATCCCAACTTGTGTTATATTTTCAGGGGACATAACTTCTACTACCCTTGCCATAAAGGATGCATGAGAATACTGAGAACCTTGATAGGATTCTCGCAAATCTGAATGAGCATCGAAGTGCAAAACCGACATTTCAGGATATTTTTTAAAATGTGCCAAAATAGGGGCTGTCGAAATTGTGTGTTCACCCCCTAAGGTTACTACAAATTTTCCAGCATTTAACAATTCTGTTACATTCTTTTCAATAAGATCTAAAGCCTGTTTTCCTTCTTTTTTCCCAAACTTAATTGGTTCTAAGGTTGCAATTCCTTTTTGAAAACAAAGTTCAGATTTAAATTCATCATCATAAAATTCAACATAGGCACTTGCTGCAAGAATTGCACGTGGACCTTCGGCTGCACCAGAGCCATAACTAACTGTTTTTTCGTACGGTGCAGAAACAATAGCAATTGCAGATTGTTCTAAAGATGAAAATTCTTCTTCTAATGCTAAAAAATTTTCAGAAGTTCCCACTGTTTTAAAAGGCATTACCGTTATTTATTAAATGTTCGAATGGATTTCATTTTGAGTATAAATTCAGCAGATTCACGTTTACTTAAACCCAATTCGACTAATCGTTCTGCATCAAATTCTTTAGATGTAATCAATTGTTGTAAAATTGAAATTTCAGGTCCAGTAAACGACATAGAATGAAGTCGATAATCTTCAAATGCTTCATAGGCTATAGGGAATAATTCCTTTGTAATAGTAGCCATTGCTTCAGCAAAAACTCTAATTTCGTATTGTGCGTGAGAATCTAACCGAAGGTGCAGAAAATGAAACAAGTTATGTAAATCAATTTTCCAATACCACTCTGTATAAAGTGATAAAGGTAAATTAATTCGAGAAAGTTCACGAGCAAGGTTCTTACCTAAAACATCTTTATACTCTTTATACAATTCTTGTTGAGTTCCACCTAATTGATTTTGAATTTCTAAACCTTCTTGTGGATCAAAGGTAGAGTCGGAACGCCCTTGTTTGTTAATTACACTTTGTGGACGGATTTGATCGAGTTCAGGCAAATAAAATTCGTCTACCATTTCAGAATATCTTCCTGAAATTTCATTCACATTTGCTGTTCGATGTCGTATCCATTGACGAGCAACAAAAATTGGAAGTTTCACATGGAATTTCACTTCACACATTTCAAATGGTGTTGTATGACGATGACGCATTAAATAACGAATCAATTGCCGATCGGAACTTACGTTTTTAGTTCCTTCACCATAACTTACTCTGGCTGCTTGAACAATTGCACTGTCGTCACCCATGTAGTCGACTAAACGTACAAAACCGTGGTCAAGAACTTTTTGTTCGTAGGAATTATTTTGAGAATTTGGGATATCCATAGAGGGAGATTTTTGTATAAATATTTTCTAAAATACGAAAAAAAAACCACAAGTATTTAACGAGTGGTTTTGATTTCAAAGATTTTACATATTTCGTTACTTTTGCAAAATAAATGGTTTAGTTGCAACGTAGGGTCCAGCAGATAGTTTGTACGAATACATTCCAGTTGGCAATGCCTTCGTTGTCAATATTACTTCGTAAGATCCGGGTTGTAATTCTTGATTCACTAAGATTTCAACTCGTTCTCCTAATGAGTTAAATACTTCCAGCAATACTGGAGTATGTAATCCAACTGAAAAGCCAATAGTACCTCCCAAATCTGTAACGGGGTCAGGCTTAATTGTGGATAACGAATAACTAATACCTGAACTGAATACTGAATTCAAACCAAATGCACAAGTTGGAACTAACGTAATGTTAGTTGCTCTAGTTGCTATTTTCAAACAGTTATTTGTAGATGCAGCAGTGACAGTTATAGATGGAGTAATATTTATTCCATTCTTTTTTTCTGTTTCGGTTAAAACTCTTTGAGGTAAAAATGTTGAATAATCTATAGTTGCTAATTTTCCAACAGGAACAGTTACACCAGCAGGAGCAGACATTCTGTACACATCCTTAGTAGGGTCGGTGCCATTGTCAAAAGTCAGTGTAACGCCTAAAGATTGTATTGCTGGAACCAAGGTTAGTTGGTTTCTTGCAGCCAACAATGTCTTGTCGTAAACAAAATCAATTAGTATATCATTAGTAACAAGATCGCCCCATAGAAAGGCAAATTCATTGTCGAAACTAAGGGCAATATTTTCACCAACCGAAAGATTCTTTCCACCCGTAAGGGCAAAAGAAACATTCGGAGAAGGATTTGTTCCTACTGTAAAACTAGGTTCAATAAATACATCATCTGTTCTATCGGTTATTGCACTCATTGTTATTGGTCTTGAACCATTATTGAATGCAGTCCAAACAATTGTAATTGGTTTTGTTTCATTGGGGTCAACCAACAAAGGAGTTGCTGGTGATATAACCGGGCTTATGTTAAATTCTCCTATTGGATTACTAAATGTAATTCCTTGAATTCTCGCAACAGAGTTTCCAGAATTAATAATATTGACAACCATTGTCGAAGAATCACCCAAACACTCAGATAAATTTCTGGTACCACTAAAGTTTAGAATTGCAAAAGTGTCTCTTGCAACCGCAACTCCAATAGCTTCCAATATTACTGAAATTGTGCTATCTCTTGATTTAGATTGAACTATTACTTCTGTTTGGACAGCTCCAGGTGACTGAGGAGCAAATCGGAAGTACGCTTGTGTTCTTTGAGGACTTGCACCATTCTTATTTGTAAATTCGGTTCCGGGGAAATACAATGTCGTAGGGAACCTGAATTGAGGTAATTCTTCGTGGCTAAAGCCAATTGTGCTAAATTCATTGTTAGGAGAATATTCCTTTATCTGATTTGTATCATAGGTTAAGCCAATAACACAAACAGTATCGGAAAATTCATAATTTCTATTTGTAATTGTAAGTGGACGTAGTTTGTTGTTACTGTTATTACTTATAAATACTTCACCGAATTGCAAGAAAGGTTCAACTAACAATATAGGATTTGTTCCAATTCCATTTATATTAAATTCTAGGGTGTCCGTATCGGTTACAACTACAAATTCACCGGTATAGAACCCAGGCGCTAATGGGTAAAACGTACTTGCAAAAACAACTGAATCATTTGGTTGTATTAAATATTGAGTTAGTCCATTAATTTCAAGTTCAATTGCAGAATTAGATTTAGGGTAGAGATTCAATATTCTCAAAGGTGCAGTACCTTTATTTATTAGACTTACGACATTTGGTAATCGGTATTTAGCATCAGATGGATCTAAATAATAACAACGTCGCCAATCTAAACCACCAAGTGGGAATCGACCTGCGATTTGTAACAATGAACTTGTACCTGTTCCATCCATTCTTGCGATTGAATCATTATTTTTTGAATTAGAAGAAACCAACATTGAATCTATAAATTTTATAGCTGATGTTGGGCTAAACGTAACTCTTACTGTTATAAATTCATTTGGACGTAGGGATTCTTCTGATTTTACTGCAAAATATTCATCAATTGTATTGAAAACATTTGTCGGATTTTTTAACTGTACTGAAAATTCAGCTTGGGTTGGTAACGTGAAACTGTTTTTTGTAAACTTTACAATTCCAGTTCCAATATTACGCATTTCGAAATCTAAAAACGATTGAGTAGAAACTTGAATAGATCCAAATGCTGCGTCAATTTGAGTAAAAGCTTGATTACCTACCTTTAAATTCGGTGTTCCAATTCTTGTTTGTAAGAATGAAAAGAAATAATTTTTACCACATATATCGTAACCTAACGAATCTATAAATAATCCATCTGCTATTGCATTACAAATAATTATAACATCAATCATTTCTTGTGGAGCAAGTGTTCTTGGGAATTGACCTGCTTTAACAGTATAGTTAGGATTATTGTTTTGAAGCACTAAACCAGGGATATTTATAGGTTTTACAGTGGAATTTTTTAATTTTACTTTAAATTCAAAAGGTACCCCTTGATCAAAAATAATTGGAGTAGTCATTGATAAATCCGCAAAATTAGTCATTGGGTTTGGATCAGGTGCAACATAGTTGAAATATACTGTTGTATCATTACCAATTACATCTGAAACGGAAACAACAGCTTTTGCATCTTTCCACATATCAACTACATCAACTAAATAAACTCCTGAAGCATCACTTTTTGATTTTGTAGTAATTATGTAGTTAAACGAAAATGCTGTATTTAAGAATGGATCTTGTAAAGAAGATTGTTGATTGTTTGGTGCTTTGTCAGAAATGTTTAATTGAACATTTCGATACCCACAAGTAGAATCTGTTATACGAACTGTGGGAGGTAATGTATCTAATGGTTTAGTTAAGTCTTTCAAACCCATAGAACCTGCATACGCTGTCGAACCCTCTGAATTATATCCAATAGAATACACCGCAAATGGTTTTGATGAACGGAAAGCAGTAGCAGCTGCATCGAGATAAATATTCATTGAACCATATTTTGCTCCATTTGTTGGAGTATCGAAAACTTGTTTTTCATTAATAAATTTCGGTGTAACTGGTATCCATACTAATTTTTTTGTATTAGGGTCTAACAATGAATATTCTAAGTCAACCGGAAATGATTCATCAGTATTTAGTTCCGTTACTACAACCCCAACATAACTATACAAAGATGAGACTTTTCCTATCATTTGTATTGTTTGAAATTGTTCCACTGGTACTACTTGGAATTGAAATGGATTTGTGCCGAATTGATTGTCATCCTCTTTAGAAGTTCCATACCCAGTTACAGTTACAGGTTTATCTGAAGAAATTAAATACCCTTTGTGGTTATTAGCTGAGGCTCTGTTAACTGGTAGTTCTTGCCAAGTACCCGTTGACCACGCTTGTGTTCCATCGGTACCAAGTTGACCTTGAAATGTATTATCGACTAAAATGGCTGTGTTTAATTCTTTTGAAAATACACGAGTTAAGGTTTGTTTTGACCTATACCCTGAAGTTGGGCTAGGCAATTTAGGAACGTAATAATTTTTACCCCAAGTTCTACTTGGAACAGGCATTTCAATAGCAGTATTACAAGTTCCAGATTCTGGAATAAATGCACAAAGGTTGCCAGTTAATACTATAAAAGGTCTGTTCCCAACCAATTTTGTTCCTGTTAATTCACCACCGCTTTTACCAACTATAAAACTTACATCTCCTTCACTTAATTGTACTGAAGTAACGCTTCCTATACCAAGACCTGAGTTAGTACCTAATCTTCCACCAATTGTAGCGGTAACTTGAGTAGGGTTTGCGTCCTGTCCAATAATTGTAATAAAGCTTGGTTGTGGAATACCCATTACTGCAGTTCCTAAATCGACACTTGAACCAATTACATATTCTGTGTGTGTACTCGATTTAGGTATTGCTACATAACCTTCATTAAATTCTCTGTTTTTAAACCACATATACACTGCAATTGGTGCTGTTGATTTCACATTTATTGCTCTTCCACTAAAGAACTCTTTTTCGTTAGGGAAATTTGGAGTTCCATCTGGATCAGCATACGGAGCTACAAATTGGAAAGGTAATTGACTTTGAGGGATAATTGTCGGTTCGAACGGTTTAACCCTTACTTTGATTATTCCCGCTGGAAGTTGGAAATTGGATGATACCACTTTGATTTCTACATCAGCAGTTACTGGAGAATATAAGTATAACTCCACACCATACAAATTAAAAGTTTTATCCTTTGTTGAGTCAAGTTTTATAGGTGGAAGTGAAAGATAAAATTCAGTTCCTATATTATTTGGGGTGAACATTTTGCTAAGTTCATTAGGAGTTAAGCCAACATCCTGTGAGAGTGCTTTTCCTAAAAACAGAAAACTGCAGCAAATCAAAATGCAGATTGTAGTGAAGTTTTTCATAAGATTACCAGTAACAAGCGTGAGAGGAGTACAGAATAAAGTCTGTTTTTACATATTCAGAACTATAATATTACTAAAAAATAATGAGTTTTCAAAGAATTTTTGCCTATTTACCGAAAAAAATTCAAAATTTACATTACGGCTTCTTTATATTCTAACGAAAGAGTGAACGTTAAAGTTTCTTGTAACAACATTTTACCTTCTTGGGCAGACCAAAATTCAACATCTAAATTTGATTTTGTCGCTTCCGAAATGATAAAACATTGTGCATACGTTTGGGAAATTGGAACACATTCTATTGATTGTATTAACGAATGTCTTCTTCGGTCTAAACTTTCTGCAATTCTTAAAATACCCGCTAACACACTAACGATTTTTTTATCTTCTTCTGATAAAGATTGATATTCTAAATGTTTTTTCTTTGGGACTGATTTACGATGGTAACGGGCAATTAAAGCAATGATATCTGTTTCGTCGTTGATATAGCCAGGGAGGACGCAATATTTGATAATGTAATAACTATGTTTATGATGCAAATCAGGTGAAATATGGTATCCAACATCGTGTAATAACGCAGCGGCTTCTAAAAGTTCTCGTTCTCTATCTCCAAAACGATGGTATTCTTTGAGCCCGTCAAAAAGTTCTAACGATAGTTTTTTAACATGTTCAGAATGGTGAAGTTCTACATTGTATCGTTTACAAGCTTGATATACTGAATGTGAACGTAGTGTGCTTAAATGGTGATATTTCGATAAGTCTTGTAGTTTGTCTATTGCATCATATATTATTCCTTCTCGGAGTGCAAACGAAGAGGCAACTACGCTTTTTATGGATACTACATCCAGAAGTTGTTCTAAAATTAATGCACCTGCAACTATGATATCTGCCCTTTTAGCATCCATTCCTCCAAGAGACTTCCTTTGCTTTATTGTCTGTGCTTCTACTATTGCTTTGACTACAGATTGAAGCTCTTCAAAGCTAACAGAAACATCACTAATATTGTCCGGCACATACCATTGTCGTTGATACAGACACATTTCAATAAGTGTTGTCAGCGTTCCAGAAGTAAAAATCACCTCGTCAAATGGAGTGAATTCTTGAATTTGTTCTAAAACGTGAGCCCATTCAGCTCGAATAAAGTGTCTACATTCTTCAATTTTTTCTAATGTTGTTTCTTCGTTTTCAAAAAATCCTCTTGTTAAACGAATTGTTCCAAGTTTAGCCGATCGAATAAAGATTGGTTCGCCATTTACTGCAACTATCGTTTCTGTACTTCCACCACCAATATCCATTACCAATACTTTTTTTGCGCTAACATCTATAGCTCTTGAAACTCCTTTGAATATTAATCGAGCTTCTTCTACTCCCGATACTACTTGCACTTGAATTTTAGCCTCAGATTCAGCACGTTCAATAAATTTATCTTTATTTTTTGCTTCTCTTACTGCACTGGTAGCAATTGCAATTATATGGGCTTTATGCTTTGCCGCAATTTCTGAAAAACGTCGCAATGCCCGTATCCCCCGTTCAATTGCATCTGGTGCTAAAGTATGCATATCTCCACCATTACTACCAGAACCTAAACGTACCATTTCTTTTACACTATAAAGTATATGAATGGTTCCGTTAGTGTCTATAGATGTAATAATCAAATGGAATGAATTTGTTCCAATGTCTATTGCTGCAAGTGGAGTTGTCGTATCGAACGGTTGGTTCATTGGGGTAGTTTTTATTGTTGGTTGGCTTCGCCTTTAGATATTGTTACTCCATCTTTTGAATAGAGTACCTCGTCTATTTTCTGTTGATTCTTTTGTGGTGGTTGTTTGTTCATTGAAACAAAAACTCCTTTTAGTAAACGGCGGAATGCTCCTAAGATAAAAGAAAAGGCAACTATTCCTACGACTACTACTCCAAGAAGAATTAAAAGGAAGATTTTCATACTTATTTTTTGATGGTTACGCAAAAATACAAATAATTTCAACGAACTGTTACTACCTTTAAAAAGATAATACTAAAACGTCAATAACGTCAACACGTTATAATTCAACTATAAAAGAAACGAATTAAGATGGAAATACATTTACCTACAGAAATGTTACAACTCTTGCGAAAGGCAAAATCGGTTGTTGTACTTACTGGTGCTGGTGCTTCGAAAGAAAGTGGACTTGGTACTTTTCGCGACAACGACGGAGCGTGGTCGAAGATGAACCCCATGAAAATGGCTTCCCCGGATGGCTTTTCTAACAATCCTGCCCTTGTGTGGCAATGGTACCGACACCGTCGTACAGAAGCAATTAAAGCCGCACCAAACCCTGGACATCTTGCATTAGTAGTAATGGAAAATAATTTCAAAAACTTTTCCATCTTCACGCAAAATGTTGATGGATTACACCATAGAGCTGGTTCGAAAAACGTTTATCAACTTCACGGATCTATTCTTACATATCATTGTTTCGATTGCTCTGAACCATATACGGAACCTGAACCAATTTCAAACGACGTACCTCCACATTGTAATAATTGCAAAGGGCTAATTCGCCCAAGTGTCGTTTGGTTTACCGAACAATTACCAGTAGATGTACTCCAAAAAGCAGAAGAAATGTCTAAAAATTGCGATATATTTATGAGTATAGGCACATCCTCGGAAGTTTTCCCTGCAAATACATTTGCTTCAATAGCACGACAATACGGTGCGACTACCATTGAAATAAATCCTAACGAAACGGCACACTCATCCTTGTTTACGTACACATTGCCTTATTCATCAGGAATTGTATTACCCAAAATAGTTGAAAACTTAAAAGAAATTTAGAAAATAGAAAAATATGATACTTGGTATTGGAACTGATATTGTTGAGATAAAACGGATTCAGGGATCAGTCGAAAATTATGGAGATCGATTTTTAAAAAAAATATTCACTGAAACCGAACAGGCATATTGTGCTGCTCGTGAGAAAACGTCTATTCTGCATTTGGCAGGGCGTTTTGCGGTGAAAGAAGCTTTTTCAAAAGCTATTGGAACTGGAATTAGACAAGGTTTTGTTTGGAATACTGTTGGCGTTGTGAATGAACCTTCGGGCAAACCAACTATTGAATTAACTGGGGTACTTTGGGAACGTTGGGGAAAATACACCATACACGTTTCTATTTCTCACACTGAAAACTATGCTATGGCTATGGTTGTAATTGAAGATACAGAATTGAAAGCGACAAATGAGTGAACAAGTTAGAACAATGTTTGCATCCATTGCTCCACGATACGACATTACAAATACGATTTTATCGTTGGGCATTCACCACCTTTGGAGAAACAAAGCGGTACGAATTTCAGGTGCATCTTCTGGAATGAAAGTGTTAGATTGTGCAACTGGAACAGGTGATTTGGCAATTGCATTTAAAAAAGCAGTAGGACTAAATGGTACTGTTGTTGGAACAGATTTTTGTGCTGAAATGATGGAAACGGCACCAGACAAAGCAAAAAAAGATAATTTACATATTACTTTCGAAGTTGCCGATGCAACGAACCTTCAATACGAAGATAATTCCTTTGATATTGCAAGTATTTCCTTTGGAATAAGGAATGTTGATGACCCCAGAAAATGTTTGCAGGAATTAGCAAGGGTTGTAAAACCAAATGGAACAGTGGTGGTTATTGAATTTGGGCAACCAAAAGGTTTTTTTGGTAAGCTATACGATTTCCATTCTCGGCATATAATACCATTTATTGGTGGGCTATTAACTGGTAACAAACACGCCTATACCTATTTACCAAAAACAGCCGCAGCGTTCCCAGCTGGGCAAGCCTTTGTTACAATGATGAAGGAAACTGGGAAATACCATTCCGAAAAAGCAATCCCTTTAACAGGAAGCATTGCCCATATTTACATTGGAAATGTTCAATCTGCATAAATTATTTTAGGATATAAAGTATACGTGAAACTCTTTTCAAGTTCCTTTTTCTTTTTAACAAATCGTTTATATTCAGGCGGTTCGAAATTTCTGCGTTTTACAAGATTTGTAGCCATTGGAAGTGTGTCCTTAGGAGTAATTGCCTTAGTATTGTCGTTCTCTATTTTAGAAGGATTCGATACCACAATTCGAACAACGGCGTCGGAATTTACCGCACACATATCGTTAGTTACGTTTTCTCGCCAACATTTCATCATTTCCGATTCTTCACTATCACTTCTAAAAGCACATTCAAAAAATATCGTTTCTGCAGACCTTGTTATAGAGCGTGAATGCTTAATCCAAGGGAATTCGAACCATATTGAAGGTGGGTTGTTGCGATCAGTATCAAAGGATACGTTCTCCTTACAATCTCCGAATTTTGTTTTCGAAGGAAAGAAAATTTTTTCATCAGCAATTGAAAAGAAAAAGGAAATAATACTCAGTAAGCGAATGGCAAATAGATTAGATAAATCCGTTGGCGATTCCGTATTGTTAACCTTAATAAATAACACTGATTCAAATCAATCGACAACATTTGAATATTATACAGTGATAGGAATGTATGCTACTGGAATGGCTCAATACGACAATATTGTAACCTTTATTCAATTGCACAATGCAAAAAAACTATGCTCATTACCTGAAAATGGATATACAACAATTGATATAATGGTGAGTAATATAGATTCTGCCCAAAGCACATCACAATCAATTGAAGAGTTTTTAGGATATCCTTTTTATTCACGAACAGTGTTTGAACTACATTCTTCAATATTCACGTGGATTGAACTTCAGAAAGAACCCATACCCGTAGTATTGAGTCTAATTTCTGCAGTTGCTTTATTGAATATTATCACGACATTATTAATTTCCGTTGTAGAAAAAACGCATTCAATAGGAGTTTTACGGTCGATAGGGTTACGAACATCTACTTTGTTACTTGCATCGATGTACCAAGGTTTACGATTAGGGTTTTTGGGAGCATTCTTAGGATTTTTGTTATCGGGAATATTCTATTATCTGCAGATAAACTTCAAAATCATTACCTTAAATCCTGAAATATACTTTATAGATCACCTGCCAATTTCCTTTGTCCCCGATAAAATGTTCATCGTTTTGGGAACAACCATACTAATTTCATTACTAGCTTCTATAGTACCCGCAATTGTAGTATCGAGAATTTCTATCGTAAAAGCTTTACGGTTCTCCTAATTACTAATTCGAAGGTCGAAAATATAGGTAAACAGCGAATCTTTGGGTGAAGTACCTACTTCACTTGTATAGATGGGATTTGTAAACACCCCAACCATTTTTTTAGAATAAATACCTGCTTGTTCAAAGTGAGGCTCAAAAGCTTTCATAGAACTGTCTGTAGGCATTTCTAACCTGTTTCCTATAGATATAATGTAATAATCGATATTGTATTTTTTTAGAACCTCAGAAAGATTTTCTTCTTTTTTGATAGATTCAATCAATGCTTTGTCAGCAACTAAACCTTCGACTTGAAATACCGATTTTTGTAGAATAAACGCACTAAGTCCAGCTCTGTCCCCCATTGCAAATCGACCAGAAAGAGATGAAGAATCAACAAATTGTTTCATTCTTTTTGCTTCTTGGTAGATCGAAGTTTTTTGGATAATTGCTAATTGTTCTGTTGAATTTATAAACACATCTTTGTTATAAGTAAAAGCAGAATACATAGCATAAAACAATCCAAAACTTGCTAAAGCAATCAATGATGGGGTTCGAAGTTTATCTTGAAATTTTTCTAATGTGGGCAATGGAATAGACAACATCAAACAAAGCGAAAAGAAAGCACCAATATAATTTGGATATTGATACCACCACCACAAACTAACCCAAGGGCTTCGGAATCCGTTAGAAAGTAAGAACAGATAAGGGAATAATAAGAAAACTCCCACTATCCAACGTGACTGAACATTTTGCTTTTTAAAAGTGAGAAACCAAATCAACAATCCAACAACTATCAAAAATGAAGAAAGTTTAGAGCTAATACCTTCGTTTTTAAACAGCGAATATTCCAACGGTGCAATTTCAAAAACAAACCCTAGTTTGGTGAGTGATTTTGCCATTCCTGAAACGGGCAAAAAACTATTAAATGTTACTACATTCACGAATAAATAAATCAATAGTGGTGTTAGCCCTACAATTCCCCACAGGACCGTTTTACTATAGAATTTTTTGTCCACTTTCATTTGATACAAAAGGACTATCGAAGCAGAAAAAACTAACCAAATTGTATCTAAACGGGATAAAATTACCAACGAAGAAAAAATTCCAAACAATACTGCCGTTTTAGCATTCCAATTTTTTATGTTTGGATTTTTAAGTAAAAAATACCCCCAGAGCAGTGCCAAAGGTACAGTAAGAATAACTTCCATACCTGTAGTATTCATTCTGTTGATACTTAAGGTTATTAATGCTGCGAACAAAGGAATATACGGTGAATCGTTTGTAGTGTGTTTCCCGATTTTTGAAAGCAAATGGAAACTCATAACACTACTCAGGCAGGCAATCAATGCTACAACGATAAAAAAAGGACTTTCAACACCTTGGAAAAGAAATGCTATTAAAGTAGTTACAAGTAGCCAAAGTGGATGGTAACCATTTGTTTGAGTAAAAGAATCAAAAGTAGATTGACCATTGAATGCGATATTTTTTGCAATTAAAACATAGTAATAAAAATCGTCCTCAAAAAGCGACAAATAGGCTCCATTATGGTACATATATGCACCAAAGAACCTTGCTAATACGCCAATAATGCCAATACTAAGTATAGCAAAGCTAATTCCATTTACCGTTTTTTTATTCATTCTTTACTTGTCAATTACTCAAAAAAATAGCAATGCCAATACTGACATTGCTATTATACGAATTAAATTCAAAAGAATTTAAAGGCTACTTTATTGCTGCTACATATCTATCGTTGATTCTATTCCAATCTAACAAAGACCAAACAGCTTGTAGATAATCTTTACGTAAATTTTGATACTTAAGATAATATGCATGTTCCCAAACATCAATACCAATAATAGGAGTTCCTTGCTCTATACCCGGTAGATTCATTAAAGGATTATCTTGATTAGGAGTTGAACAGATTTTTAAGTCCTTTGTAGTATTGTCAACGCAAACCCAAGCCCAACCAGAACCGAATCTACCAAGGCCTGCTGTTTCAAATTGTAATTTAACAGAATCAACAGATTCAAATTGACTTATCATTTTCTGAACTACTAGAAGATCGGTAGAATTAGTTTTAGAAACAATTGAAATAGGGCTCAAAATATCCCAATATAACTCGTGATTATAATGACCACCACCATTATTGCGGACAGCCGGATTATCCAACTCTCCACTACTATTTTTAAAAATATTTACCAAAGAAGAATTGTTTGGATTATCGTTTAAAGCTTTATTTAGATTATCAATATATGCTTGATGATGTTTGTTATAATGCTTATCCATAGTTAAAGCATCAATAACTGGCTCTAATTCATTTAACTGATATCGTAAACTGGGCAAAGTAAATGCAGACATAGTTTTCTTTCAAATTTTGTTTAAATGTTCTAATTTTACACGTTAGAAATTTTTTAATATTGTTTTATTAGAGCTATTTAACTTTTTTTAGAATAATAGATGATGTTGTAGAAAGGTCTTTTGCACGTATACCTTCTTCCAATTTTCCATTCGAAAGCAAGTAGGAACTTGTATACCCCATCGATACCATAAAAGTTCGGTGAATTGATTGTTCCAAATAATTTCTTTTCCTTATAGGTACTGAGAAAAAATTGTTCACATCAATTTTTTTTACGGAAAAAGTTGTGTCGACAGTATTTTTCGAAACCTGAATTACTAACCCTTGTGGAATAGTTTTATACCCTTCCGCGAGGTTGGGTTCCGATTGTAGAATTTCTGGAGTGCAGTATACAGATTGAGTTGGCGAATTTTCTATTATTGAACGTAGTAACACTATATACAAACGTTGTAATTTAGAAGCATCGAACTTTTTCCCACTTTCAAAAAGTTGAAGATGTGCCAAATACGTTTCAAATTCTTTTTCAGACTTCTTATACACTTCCGGGTACCACCGTTGGACCATTCGTGGGTACCACGTACGACGCAACAATTCTTTTTCAATAAGTACGATATCGGTTCTAATCCCTTCAATTTTCTGCTTGTACCAAAATGCTGAACAGAAATAATCCCATTGAGAAGAAAGTATAATACTGTTTTTTGGAATTTGATCGATAAGAATATGGGTATAGTCTTCAACCAGAGAATTATTTTGTTGTTCTACATCGTTCCAAAAATACCCAATACTTATGCAAGGAAGTAAGAAAACTACCATAGCTAGCCATTGTTTTGTTACTAGCCATTGAAAGAGTGTCATTCCACCCAGTATTGAAAACAATGTTATTGGAACCACAAAATAGGATTTAATATCTGGTATTCCATACGAGAAAACAAATGGGAGTGCAATTACAAAATAGAAAAGCGAAACCAATACAATTAGTGTATTCTTTTTCCATAGATAAAACAGACCAATGCTCGATAAAAGAACACCAATTCCTAATGTAGAAAGGAGAAGTTCCTTCCCAAAGAATAAAGCATTTGAAAAGAAAGTTTCTTTCGATTCGAACATCCAAACTTGGAATTGTTTACCGGATATATGGTAGTAGAAAGCATCGAAGGATCGAGATATTTCACCCCAGTTAAAAGGCACTTCTGAAAAAGAACGAAGTATAGGAACAGCATATACTGAACCAGCAAACATTGCAAGTACCACACTTACAAGAATATGTTTATAATTTTTTTCTTGTTTTAAATTGTAGATGATAAGGATTACATTTATTGCAATAGCAAAAAACACCATCGAACTATGCGACAAAACCGCTAATGAGGACAAATACGTTACTAAAAATGAATTCTGAATTGAAGGTTTTTTTGACCAATGAATGAACGATAAGAAGACTACAGAAAACGCAAAAAACTGAATACTGTATATTTCAAGGAATGTTGCAATTTCCCAAGTAGAAATAGAAAATGCAATCATCAATACTATTGAACTCGAAACAATATACCGGTAATACGGATTATATTTTTTTAAAAGATCTTCATCAACTAATCGAAGCAGACATAAATGAAGGGTAAATATTCCTAAAGAAACTATGAAAGAAGAAAAAAGATTTTTAGACCAAATAGTAGAAGTTACGTACCCAATGGTAGCATTCCAAACACCAGCAAACAACATAAACAAGGGTGAACCTGTAGGATGAGGAACACCAAATGTTGACATAACGCCTAACAATTCCCCATTGTCAGTAAACACAATAGAATGAGCCGACGTAAATGCATAGACTACAAAACTAATTACACCACAAAGGAAAGAGACTATAATTTCAAGTTGAGAAAATTTCTTCATTGAACAATATAAAAAAGCCCAGAACCTTAAGAAAAAGTACCGGGCAAGAAACGAAAATCAATTAAAATTAATTGCTACTTTTTATAAATGAACTCCAAGCATAATCCTTAGGAGTAGAACGCCCCTCTAATGCCAAATCAACTAAGTATTGTGCCGCTGTATCTAATACCCATTCAAAATTTTCTTCTTGAACAGAAGATTTTTCTGCATCAGGCGCTGGATTTAAAAAATCAATCGCATAGGGAATACCATCTCGAACAGCAAATTCTAATGTATCAAAATCATAATCTAAAGCAGTAACTAATCGGATACAATAGTCTTCTAATTGAGCAAGACGTTCTTTGGATGGAGTAAATTCAGCAAGATACCGTAAATGATGAGGATTTCTCGGTTCGTACGGCATTATTTTAATGTATTTTTTTCCTATGGCATAACAACGATAATATTCGTCGAAGTCAATACCTTCTTGAAGTATCATAGTAATATCACTTGTTTTGTCGTAGGCTTCAAAAAATTCTTGTGGAGTGTCACATTTGTATACGTGCTTCCAACCACCTCCATCGTGAGGTTTTAAATAAGCTGGGAAACCTACATAATTAAACAATTCTTCCCAATTCAAAGGATACATCATATTTCTCATAGATTCTGATGTTGTTGAAGGAGGATGTTGTTTTGAAGGTAAAAGAACTGTTCTAGGAACTGGAACTCCTACTTTTTCGGCAATTGCACAGTTGAAAAATTTATCGTCAGCCGACCACCAAAATGGATTATTCACAACTTTAACCCCTTGTAGAGCAGCAAACTTAAGCATTGCACGATAAAAAGGAATATCTTGGGAAATTCTATCGAGAATGACATCGTACTTTAACAAATCGTCTAAAGTAATTCCCCCAGTTTTAATAAATTCTGCAGAAACTCCTTCCACTTCCAAACTGTTGATTCTTGCAACAAGTGCAGGTGGGAACGTCTGTTCCATTCCAAATAATAAGCCTATAGTTTTCATAGAATTTGTTCGCTAAATGTGGAAGAAAGTATACCTGTTCGTACTAATTACAAATATAAACAATTCTGTAATTCATTATAGTAAAAAAATGTAATTCCTCAAATATATTTTTGGAAAACTGTAGACAATACACGAAAATTGGGGACTATGAGTCATTTCCGTGTTCTCATTTTCTACAAATTTGGATACAAGAATGAAACAATGGTCGGACGGAATATACCTTTTACAAACTTTTGAATTTTTCAGAACTGGGTGTTGGTTATTAGTGAATGGAAACGAAGCAGCTGTTTTAGAGTTTCCACCTTATAACTCTTCATTTGAACAATCGCCTGCAACGGTTGCCCTAAAAGCAGTGAAAGAATTAGGTGTAAGGTTAACTTATTTACTTTGTTCTCATTCACACCACGACCATTACAGCACCAAAACAATGAAGGAGTTTCAAAAGGCATTTCCTGAAGCGCAATTTGTACTTCAAGAAGGTTTTAAAAATGATGTTGTTCTTCCAAAAAATAATATTCAATTTTTTCAAAATCAATATATTCTCTATATTGATGGTGAACCTTTAGTGCTTGAACACGCTCCGAAACATTCAATGACCGATACAATGGTTATTTTCAAAGGTTCCGTTTGCACAGGAGATTGGGAATTAAACACATTAATTTCTTGCCACGACGATAAACCAAGGTATGCAGTTCCAACAAAAGTAAAGTTGGAATCTATCGAAAAAATGTCTCAGTTCCAACAAAAATATGGGTATTATATCCATACAATTTATTCTGCACACGCAAACGATTTTAGGAAAGATATTGACTTTACTTCGTTAATGGAATCGACAAGTTCTCCATCACTTCCGTATTAAATATCAATCTAATTTCCAAATGCAGCAAAGAAACGAATACCTACTTTAAACATAGCAATACACACAAACCAAAGTAGTAATAACCAAAGTATACTTAATCCGAGCAAATAAAAATAACTTTCTACATTCGTACCTTGTGTTATGATTAGTGCAGGAGTAGAGGCTAAAAATTGGAACGGAAGGTATGAAAACAGTTGTTCTATAGTTTTAGGAAGGGCAGAATAAGGGATCATACTTCCTGATAAAAACCAAATTGCAATGTCTTTCACAATATGGAATGTCCACGTTTCATCAACCCAAAACGCTAAATAGGAAAGCAGCAACCCCATTAGAATATTTACAACTATTCCTACAAATACAAAAGGAACAGCAAGAACAATATTCCAAAAATTTATAGATACTGAAAAATAGTAAAAAAACGGTACACCAATGATTCCTACTAACAACAATGTTCCAACTAAGGTAGCAATTCGTTCTGCAACGGAAGAAAAGACAACATACCCTATATGAGAAATGGGTTTTACAATGTATTTACTTATGGTTCCTAAACGAATTTCGTCCGAAGCTGTCCGTTCTGACTTGCCACTTTTAGTAATTGAAGAAATTATTCCTGCAAAGGCAATGTAAACCAAAAGTGAAAAATGTGAAAAAGTTCCTATTTGGAGGGGAGTTGTTGAAGATTCGTAAACTGCATTCCATAAGAACAACTGTACCACGACTCCAATGCTTAATGTGACAAATAATTGGAACAGAAAATTAAATCTATATTCTAAAGCAGTGCTTATACCAACTCGCAACACTGCCCAATATTTACGAACTAACTCTTTCACCGAAGTGCTAGGGCTAATTCTATAATTTCTTCTGGAATTCCCGAATGAGAAGTTTCTGGATTAATAGCTTGATTTAACGGTAAAACTGTAGGAGGTTGACCCGTATAAAATGCAGTATAAAACCCAGAATCTACATTATTAAACATAGCATCTTTTACCATTTTGTATGCTACCCAACTTGCACGAAGAATATCTGTTACAGCAGTTTTGCCACCACGTTGAAAGTAACTCATATCCACTGTTCTAATTTCTCTTTCAATATTCCTTCTTCTAAAAATTTCTTCAAGAATACTTCGAACCTCCAGAATGCTCTTGTCAAATGCTTCTGCAATAATAATTCTTGTATCTCTATCTCTTTGCTCAATCATAGTAGCCATTTTTTCAAAGTCAATATCTTCTCCTGGCTGAATCATATGCTCGGCACCTGCTGCAATTCCCGAATAAACAGCTAAATACGCAGAAGCAGCACCCATTGATTTTATAAGGTATACTCTACGATGTGCAGAAGCAGTATCTCGGATCCAATCTAACATTTCTAAGGATTTATCTAATGCACTATAAAAACCAATAGAAGAACCGTAATTATTACAAACATCGTTATCAATAGAACCTGGAACAAAGAGAATTCTAGTTTTATATCCACGTTCTTTTATAATCTCATTCACCGTATTGGCTGCAGCAAGTGAACCATTTCCACCACAAACAAAAAGATAATCAAAATGATTATCGTGCAAATTTAATGCTATTGATTCTTGCAAATCTCTACTAGTTTCTAAATTTGGAACTCGTTGAGTTCCTAAAATAGTACCACCTGTTGTGGAAATACCCGCAACATCTAAACGATCTAGCTTTCGATATTTATTTTGAATGGCACCTTTCCACCCATCTAATACTCCCCAAACAGAAGTTTCGGGCTTTAAATAAAGTGCACTACGAACGACAGCTCGGAGAAATGAGTTCATTCCTGGAGAGTCACCTCCACCGGTTAAAATAGCTAATTTCATCAATTTTCCTAAAATATAAAGAGTTAACAACGATTCTAAAAGGGTAATAGTACCCTAAAATATGAATTATTTTTAAAAATAATTTAAGACTGTCGATACAAATTCAAAAATTCAACGCCTGATTTCCAAATATCTCCTGCACCCATTGTAACAATTAAATCGTTTGGTTCAGCAAGTTCTAGGAGCAAGGATGTAATCTCAACTTTATTTTGAACATAATGCACATTACTATGTCCAAACTTTTTTGTAGCGTTCGCAATAAGTTCGCCATCGATTCCTTCGATAGGGGCTTCTCTTGCAGGATAAATATCTGTTAAGATAACAATATCTGCATCATCAAAGGATTTTCCAAAATCTTCGTAAAAATCACGAGTTCTCGTAAAAGTGTGGGGTTGAAATACAGCAATAATTCTGTTTTTGGGCCAACCAGTCCTAGCTCCTTTTAACGTTGCTTTTACTTCTGATGGATGGTGAGCATAATCATCAATAACTGTAACAGAATGTACAGTCCCTTTTTTCTCAAATCTGCGGTACACTCCTGAAAATTCCTCCATCGCAATTTGTAACTTTTCAAATGGAATTCCCATTTCGAGACTCACCGCAATAGAAGCAAGTGCATTTAAAATGTTATGTAAGCCAGGTACATTTATCCTTACCTCACCACAAAGGTCACCATTACGCAATACATCAAAAGTAGAAGTATTTTCCTTGTATCGAATATTTCCTACTCGAATCATAGCATGACGCGATTCGCCATAGGTTATAACTTTTTTCTGAATAGATGATAGAATTTCCTTCACTCCTGGGTCGTCTAAACACACTACAGCAAAACCGTAAAAAGGAACTTTATTTGCAAATTCTATAAATGCTTTTTTTACTTCATCAAAAGTTTCATATATATCTAAATGTTCCGCTTCAACATTAGTTAGTACTGCTATTGTTGGTGATAATTGTAAAAAAGATCTATCGTATTCATCTGCTTCTACAACTGTCCAAGAACCTTTACCTAACCGTGCGTTCGTTCCTCCAAAACCACTCAATTTTCCTCCAACAATAACAGTTGGGTCAAAATCGCCCTTCATTAGTGCTAATCCACAAAGAGAGGTTGTAGTAGTTTTTCCATGCGTTCCAGCAATAGCCAAACAATAGTTCAATCGACTTACTTCGGCTAGCATTTCTGCTCTTCGAAGCATAGGAATATTTTGTTCTGTAGCAGCAATTGTTTCTGGATTTAAACTTGGCTTTACAGCACTTGAATAAACAACAACTTCTGCACCAGTAACATTTTCTGCTTTATGGTCAAAATATACAGTTGCACCTTTTGCTACTAAACCATCTGTTATATCCGATTTTGATAAATCTGAACCACTAACAGTAAAACCTTGTGAGAGTAAAATTTCGGCTATGCCAGACATTCCAATTCCGCCAATTCCGACGAAATGTATATGTGATATGCTTGAAAACATTGTATATATGTATTTGAGATTTTTAAATTTTCTTGTCAAATGTACTAAAAAAATACAACTTTTTTACGTGTTTATCGACTTAAAGGAGCATTGAATCAAAACAATCAGTTTTTGAACCCAGAAATATTTTTATGAAAACGCTCCTTGCACTTACCCTCTTCTTTGGATGTGCAATCAATTCCTTCGCTCAATTTTCCATAGCAACACAAGCCCATAATCGGACTTCTTTCATAGGCACTTACCAAGTTTCAGATTCTTGGAAACTCCACACAGAAGCTCAATTCCGAAGAGAAGATGTTTTAGCCATTACACCGCAACGATTACTTTTAAGAATTGCAGGACTTTGTTCTTTGTCTAAAGATGTTTCTGTTGGAATTGGTTTGGGTAATATTCACGCACATCCGTACGGCGAACAACCAATACCTATCACTTTTACCGAACATCGCGATTGGCAACAACTTCAATTTGCTTCAATAGTAAACGATGACATTTCATTAACAAATCGATATCGGTTTGAAGAGCGTTTTTCACAAAGTGCAGAGTTTTCTACTTCAGATAATCAATGTCGACGTTTATATGATTTTGATTTGAACTATAGAATTCGATATCGATTCGTTTTGAAACTTCCACTTTTCGAAATCGGAATTACTAAAAATCACATTGTTTCTTTAAATAACTATGATGAATATTTTGTGAATTTTGGACCAAATACACATAAATACATTTTTGAACAGAACAGATTAGGTGCTTGACTTAATTATCAAATCGATAATCAATTCCGAATGGAAGTTGGTTATATGAATCAACTAATTCACAAAAGGAATGGTACAAATTTGGTAAGCAATAATACGTTAACATTAACATTATTCCATAATTTTATTTAAGGACAATATGAATCTAACCCTCCATAAAAAAAGAGCCTTAGTTTGTGGCTCTACACAAGGAATTGGTAAATCTATCGCCGAATTATTCGCTTCAATGGGTGCAGAAGTCATCCTTTGTGCAAGGTCAGAAGAATCTTTAAAAGCAGTTTCTTCGTCATTGCCCTTTATAGATGGAACGAAACATTCATATATAGTCGCTGATTTTTTAAATCCTGAATCTTTAGGAGAGAAAATTTCTACCTTTTGTACTACATCAAACAAACATTTTGATATAGTTATTAATAACACTGGAGGACCTGCTGGAGGTCCCCTTCTTGCTGCAACAAATCAAGACTTTTTGAACACGTTTTCTGCTCATTTACTTTGCAGCCAACAAATAGCACAAGTGGTAGTTCCTCAAATGAAAGAACGTAATTTTGGTAGAATTATCAATATAATTTCAACAAGTGTCAAACAGCCACTCGATGGATTAGGCGTTTCAAACACGATTCGTGGTGCAATGGCATCTTGGGCTAAAACACTGGCAAACGAAGTAGCTCCTTTTGGAATTACAGTAAACAATGTATTGCCCGGTGCTACTATGACAACACGTCTTGATACAATCATAAAGAAGAAGACCTCTCAATCTTCAAAAGTAGAAGAAGAAGTTATATCTGAAATGATAAAAGAAATCCCTACTGGCCGTTTTGCTTTTCCTGAAGAAATCGCCTTTGCAGTTGGATTTTTAGCTTCTGACCAAGCTGCTTATATAAATGGAATCAACCTACCAGTAGATGGCGGTAGACTTCGTACATTGTAGAAAACAGATTGAAATTAAGATATTTCTAAATGTTCATTATATAAATTTTTTAACTTATGCTTCTCCAATCATATTCGCAACTATTTTTGCTGAACTTATTACTCCAGGCAATCCAGCACCGGGGTGAGTTCCAGCACCTACAAAATAGAGGTTGGGAATATCTTCACTTACATTGTGAGGTCTGAACCATGCCGATTGTGTCAAAATTGGTTCAACAGAAAAAGCACTTCCTAGGTAACTATTTAATGTGTCTTGAAAATGAAGAGGGTCAATAGAAAACTCAGTAACTATATGTTCAGAAAGATTTGGCATATATCGTTCTTCTAAATATTTTACTATTGCATCTCGGTACGGCTTTGCTTGAGTTTTCCAGTCAGTTCCATTTTGTAAATGAGGAACTGGCGACAAGACATACCAACAATCACAACCTTTGGGTGCTAAGCTGGGGTCTGTAGCCGTTGGACGATGTAAGTAAAGAGAAAAATCTTTTGGTAAATCTTTTGAAGCAAAGATTTCTTCCAATAACTCTCTATATCGTGGACCCATAATTATTTCGTGATGGGCTATGTCTTCATACCGTTTGTTAGTACCAAAATACAGCACAAATAACGACATAGAATACTTCAATGATTCATATTTTTGATTAGTATTCACCGTTTTGTATTTAGAAGGTATCATCTTCATATATGTAAAAGCAACATCTGCATTACTTACAACAGCATCGAAAGGTATAAAACGACGTTCTTTCCCTAAGTAAACACCATCCGATTTTCCAGTTATTTCACTGACAGATATTTCGTTCACTTCCGTTGATAATAGAATTGTACCACCAATATCGGTAAACAGCGATCCTAATGCTTGAACCAAAGCTCCTGTTCCTCCCATGGCAAACCATACTCCCCAACGTTGTTCTAAGGTATGGATTAATGCATAAATAGAAGTAGTTTGAAAAGGGTTTCCCCCAACTAACAAAGGGTGAAAAGAAAACACTTGCTGTAAACGTGGGTCCTTGATATATTTACTTACTAAATCAAAGACTGAACGTTGGGATTGTAATTTTACTAAATCAGGTAAAACTTTAACCATATCCATTATAGTCGTAAACGGCTGGTCTATTAACTCAAAACCTGTTTTGAAAATTGCTTCAGTCTTTTCAAAAAATTTATCATAACCAGCTACATCATCTGGGTTAAAACGTTTAATTTCTTCACGCACATGTTCTCGGTTGCCAGTATAATGAAACACCGATCCGTCTTCAAAACGTATATTGTAGAAAGGGTCAATTTGAACTAATGAAACATAATCCTTAGTTTTCTTTCCACAAATTTCGAAAAGTTCGTCTATAAGAGAAGGTGCCGTTATAATAGTTGGACCGCCATCGAAAGTGAAGCCATCTTGTTTTGTAACATAAGCTCTTCCCCCTAATTTGTCCCTTTTTTCAATTATGGTTACCGAATGCCCTGAAGCTTGTAAACGAATCGCAGCCGATAATCCACCAAATCCACTACCTATAACTATTATTTTCATATTTTTTCTCTTAAAATTTCACTTTGTCATATAACGAAGAATTGATTAAATTAGTTCTGATTACATTGAAACGAACAACGTTTTCTCATTTACAAATAGTACTCAATAAAATTTTTGTATTATTGTGATGTATCTGTCAAAAAAAATGACCTCAAAAACAACCATTGAAAATGAAAACGGTTCAAATACCTGAAAAGAAAGAGCGAGTATACTTACTCGACTTAGCACGTTTTCTTGCTATGGTTTTTATGATGCAAGGTCATACCTTAGATTCTCTCGTTTCACCGAAGGATCTTGACGTAACAATGTTTCCTTGGAATATTTGGCATTCTTTCAGAGGATTAACAGCTCCAGTGTTTTTAATTATTTCTGGTGCTGTTCATGTATATGTTTTAAAACGTTCAGAAGAAGGTAAATTAACAACTGACACCCTCAAAAAGCGAATTCGATGGGCAATAATCATAATGATGATTGGGTATCTTCTCGTATTTCCAGCAAATAGAATGTATGATTTAATCTATTTAGATACTAAAGGATGGCAAGTTTTTTTTCAAGTAAATATTCTTCAGTTAACAGGAATTTCCTTAGTTTTATTACTCTTTGTAGCAATACTAACTCGTTCTGTCAAAACCTTAGGGTTAGCCTCCTTAATTGTTGGTATTTGCATAACCGCAATTACTCCATTTATGCAATTCATAGATTGGTTTATATATCTACCAGAAGGAATTGCTGCATATCTAACCTTTTCTCACGGGTCTATATTCCCAATTTTCCCCTTTTCGAGTTATTTATTCTTCGGTGTTGCTTTAGGTTCGTATTTAGCGGATATCCACGCTAAAGATTGGGCAAAAACACTTAAAAAATTAACATTTACAATCGGCATTCCATTATTTATAGTAGGTGTAGGTTTGAATTTTTTTCAAGCGTATTTAATGGGAACTGATTTTATAGATTTTGGCAGAAGTAGTGCGGGTTTAGTAATAACAAGGTTAGGAATTGTTTTAGGAATTTTGTCCTTTCTTTCGTATATTTACCCCCTCGTGAAGTCTTTCGATCAATATACTATAATTTTTAGTCGAAAATCTTTGTATATTTATGTAATTCATTTAGTTTTACTCTATGGTTGCACTTGGTTTCCGAGTATCGCACGTTTTTACCCGCAACAACTACCACTTTGGGTTGGATTGACCTTAGTGCCAGTCGTAATTTCAATTACACTTAGTTTTGTAGCCGTTATACACTTTGCTGAAAAACGGTCTGGAAAACTTATAAATACTTTACGGTTTACACTTATTGGGTTTTTAATTTATATGCTTTTTTTACAATTTTAACTAGCTTTCAATATGTCAATTTCAGAAAACACACTTGCTCCAAATTTTACAGCATCTAAAAATGGTGGGGATACTTTATCTCTTTCCGATTTACAAGGGAAATGGGTAATTCTCTATTTTTATCCAAAAGATAATACTTCTGGTTGTACTAGGCAAGCGTGTGAATTTGAAGAAAACAGTAATAAAATTAAGGCAAAAGATGCTGTTATTCTAGGTATAAGCCCTGACTCTGTGAAATCCCACGATAAATTTGTGGACGATTTTTCTCTTTCTTTTCCATTAGTGAGCGATTCTGACAAGTCAATATGCAATGCGTATGGAGTTTGGGTAGAAAAATCGATGTATGGAAGAAAATATATGGGTGTTGAAAGAACAACAATCATCATTGACCCCACTGGAATGATTCAAAAAATTTACCCAAAAGTGAAAGTTCCAAATCATGTTCAAACAGTTATCAAAGACCTCGAACATCTTCAATGAAGTATTAAATTTGGATTCCTGAATTAGAAATCTCAGTAAATTTCGCATCAAAACCATTATTTAGATAATTTAACTAAGTTTTTCTTGACCTCCATTAAGAAAAACTTGGGTTTTACAAAAAAAAAGAACCTGCTTGACATTAACACATTTTTCCCGAATTTTTTTTTCAGCTATTACTTCTAACTATTCGGAAGGTGACGTATGAAAGTGAAATGTACAAGTCAAATTGCAGTATTTGTATTACTCTTGTTTTCAATGTGTTTGGATTTAAAAGCACAGACTCCAAACTTCGATTGTCCTAGTGATTTTAATGTTAATACTTGGACAAATAACACAAATCAAATTGATGTTAATTTTAAATTTGTCAATCATCCTAGCGATCATGGTAAAAACACCACTGCTTCTATTACCTCCCATTGGAGACAAGGTGTACGGGGACTAATCTCACTGTTTTAGTTGATTGGTCAACATTCCTAAACAATTTAAAACCTCTTTCTGATGAAACGGTTAAGGATTTGATGATTATGAGACTTGCAAGACACTATAATGATGTTTACGGAGCACCCTGTGATTTTACAAATAATGGTAGTGAATTTACTGTAAAATTTGTATCACAAGCACAATGTTCCGTAACCACAAGTTGTCTTAGCGAATTAAAATACAATGATGAGGTGCCATGCAATCTTCATAATCTCGAAGATCGAATAGAATATAAAAAATTGAAAAGGATATTGGAGACAATTCAGAACTAAACCTTGTGGTTATAAATGTTGCTTATTAATTCTCAAACTTAAGTGTACTTTAACTAACAATTATGGATATAGGTTTACTTTTTTACCAAAAGAATACGAAAGCACCTCAGAATGCCCACAGTCCATCATTGAAGAATGTCCCATCCCAAATCAATCTCCTCCTCTTGTTAGAACTTTACCTTGTGAAGGTAATTGTGAGAAAGGAGTATTAAAATGAAAACGATTATATTTATCATAGTTCTGTTAGTTTCTTTAAACTACATTCATTCACAAGTAATAAAAGAAGTTTTAGACTTTGACATTTTTGGAGGTATACGAGGAATGACCATAAAAAACAAAACTGTCGTTGTCGTAGGTGGAATAGGTATAAGAGAAGGTGATAAATTATACACTTCCATTTTAGTGAGTTTAAACAAAGATGGAAAATGGACGAAACTTCCAAATTTGATTGAAAGAAATGGGAAAACAGATTCCATGAACTCAAATGGAGTTATGGAATCAGAGGTTGACCCAGTTATAACTACATTTACAATTTTAGATTGTAATGGAACAGTTCAAAAATGTAATGACCCATCGTTACCACCTATACCTAATCCTGTATGTACTGGAAATTGTGATTAGAGTAAAGTATGTTAAAAAAAAAGCTCATTAAAAGATGGGCTTTTTTTATTCACAAAATAAAGAATCTTGAATAACCTTTGGTTTATCTTTGGGTTTAAGTGAGAGATTTTCGCTATCGAAGTATTCTTCAATTCCATCAAATGCAAATTGTTTAAGTACTTCGGGAGTATTTGTATCACTTTTTGAAGTAACGAACTTTGAGATTGATCTGGCTTCAAGTAACGACTTCTTTGGAAGAAAGAACAATTCTATTTGTTGTTTTTGCAATGTAGAATCGATCCATTGCTCCTCTTTTTCTTTCGTAACAATTACAGGCATACGCAACTTTTCGTTGTGAATAATACTCATCAAAGGATCTGCAACTTTGGTGAGAATTGAAACAGATTGAATAAGTTCTCCAGTATCCTTATTCAACCATTCTTCTACTATTCCTGCTAAGGAAAAAATTTCTTCTTCTTTTTGAGAAATCAAATATGGATACTTATTTTTTCCAATAGTTCGCCATTCAAAAAAACCAGTAACAGGAACTAGACAACGTCCTTTTAAAATTGCTGATCGAAACGAAGGTTTTTCGAATACGGTTTCAGACCTTGCATTAATAGTTTGGTTCCGAATTTTCGTCGCGTCTTCATTTGTTTTGACCCATTTCGGAATTAATCCCCATGTTGCAACTTGAATATGCCGCTCAGGATTATTCGTAACAACAAGAATTTCCTGATGAGAAAAACCAGAAGTATGATACAACGGATCAAATTCAACCCCAGGTTTAAACAACCTGTTATACCGTTCCTGAACCTTCCCTTTGGGCGTTACCACTGATGTATGAAAACACATATACTCACTTCTAAAATTTGGAATGTATTCTTGAACATACAATTCTATTCGGGTTTGGGAATTGTATTTATTCTCAAATATACGTAAAAAAAGGAAAAAAATCATTATTTCAAATGAGCGTAGGACCAAGCAATATTGCCATTCCTTTAGTGATATGATTCATTCGCTTTCGTTTGGCGACAAAGACAATACTCAGATTTTATTATCCTTTAAAGTTTAAAAAAAAAAGGAATTTGACTTGTAGATACAAGTTGGAACAAACTATGAAATCAGTAAACAACACGAAGGACAAGAAGTAAGAAACGGAACAATCTATGTGGGACAAACTTTTTACTAGAAGCTAAAAGGGTTGTTGTGACTCTTTATTTTCGCAAACTATTATTCTGGTCAATTATGTGTGTATAAGTTTTGAACCAATTCAAAATTTAGCATTAGTTATAATGCACTAAATGAACCAAATGGAAATCCCTAGTTAATTAACTAAGTTGTAGTTATATTTTTAAACAAACTGACAACCTATTTAAGGATGCTACAGTTTTTCAAATTAAAGGTAAGTATATGAAAAAAACATCTTTTACTAAACACACTATTCTAATACTATTAACAATTGTTTTAGGTATATAAACTATTGTTGCAAAAACAATAACATCTACAACACAAGGTGGGAAATGGAGTAAGAAACAGCATAGGTTGGAGCCGAGATTCCAACCGGTGTAGTGATTACTTCTTCAGTAATCACTAATGGAAAAAGCTACACATCTACAACTTATGTAACGAAAAATCTAACTGTAAACAAAGGTAGTAAAATTCTTCGTGTGGGAGCGGCTCTGGTGGTTATTCTAATTTAAAGATGGGAAATACATACTAATCAGTTCTGAAACGTGTCTAATTTAATAAATTAAACAATGAAAGATATCAATATGAACCTATTATCAAAAATCGCAATAGCTTTGAGTCTACTATTTACTTTCACTTCTTGTACTACTCAGTTGCAAAATGCTAAAACAGAAAGCGTGAAAATATATGGCAACTGTGGTGTATGCGAAACAGCCATAGAAAAGGCTGGAAATCTGAAAAATGAAGCACAAGTGGATTGGAATAAGGATACTAAATGGGCTACTCTAACTTATGACACTATTAAAACTAATCAAAATGAAATTTTGAAACGAATTGCTTTGGCTGGATTTGATAGCGACCTGTTTCTTGCTCCTAAAGAAAAGTATGGCAATCTTACCGATTGTTGTCACTATGATAGAAAACACAAATCATCAATGGGAAGGAATATGAATGTCGAAACAAATTCAATGCAAAACCATCTTATCTCTACTGAAATCGAACAAGAGATAAATCAATTAGATGGTGTTTTTGAAAACTATTTTACTTTAAAAGATGCCTTGGTAAATTCAGATCCAAATTTAGCATCCTCGATTGCCAAAAATTTACTTTCAAAAATTAAAGAAGTAAAAATGGAAAAACTTTCTTTAGAAGAACATACTGTTTGGATGAAAGTAACAGGTAGTTTAAATTCAAATACTGAGGTAATTTCTAATTCGACAGATATTGAAAAGCAACGAAAAACTTTTATGAACTTGACAGCTAATGTCTACGATTTAATGAAAGTATCAAAGCAAGATGCCTCAATTTACTACCAACACTGTCCTATGTATAATGATGGAAAAGGCTCTAATTGGTTGAGTAAAGAAAATGAAATCAAAAACCCGTACTACGGTTCGAAAATGTTGAATTGTGGTAAAACGTTGGAAACTATTAAGTAATTAGAAATGAAACGTTCATTTCACTTTTAGAGTAAAGAGAATTTGGTGTAACTCTCCGTCCGTTTTTCTTAGAACTGATTTTTCAAATACTATTTGTATCAAAACACCAATAACCGAAACACGCTTTGGTGCAATAGTATAATTTTGGGTTTAGCTGGTTTGTGGTTATACATTTGCATTGATTACTAATGGAATTTAAAAATTTTTTAAAAGGAATAACAGTTTATGAAACGAATACAAGAACTTTGTGAAGAAATACTCGAAATCACACTGAAGATTGAGCAGGAATATCCTGAATTGTATCAATTTTTGGATGAGAACCCTATGACAATCCCTTCATTTAAAAACCCTGAAATGAATAGTAAGACCCTTTCAGATTGGCTCGATAATTTAAAGCATTTGCTAAAACATCATATAGAAAACAACCAACAATAAAACAATATACTTTGAAGGTTTAAACAAATGAACATTAGAAGCAAACATTCAACGGGAAAACCTGTTTCCGCTATACCTTTTTTTGAAGGTAAAGGAAGCACGAAAGCCTTACAAATTTTACAAAGTCAACAACTCAAAGAACATTCTACAGATGTTCCAGCATTGTTAGTTTGTGTCATTGGCGAAGTCGTATTTGAAAATGAAAATGGAATGAAAGAAACCCTTCAAAGTGGTGACTACGTAAATATTGAACCACTTGTAAAACATTGGGTAATTGCAAACCAAGATAGCCAACTTTTGTTATTAAAATAGAAGTTCTGTAGATTTTGCGAATTAAAGAAAAAAAACGAAGAACAAGAATGAGGTGATCTACTTGTTGTACAATTAATTGATAGAAATGAAACATATCCTAAATTCAATATCGACATTGCCAAGTACTGAGTTAAGCAAAAATGATTGCAAAAAAGAACTGAGAAACATCAAAGAAGAGTTTTTTGAATTGCAGAATAAATTCTATGCAGATGGCAGGTTTAGCTTGCTAATAATTTTGCAAGGAATGGACACTTCTGGTAAAGATGGAGTAATTCGAAATGTGTTTTCTTGTATGAATCCAATGGGTTTAAATGTTACTTCCTTTAAAAAACCAAGTGGGGAAGAACTTAATCATGATTTTTTATGGAGGGTATATCCCAAATTCCCTGCAAAACGTATGATTCGGGTTTTTAACAGGTCTTATTACGAAGATATTTTGGTTCCTATGGTAAACAAGACTTTGAAACCTAATGATATTCAACATCGTTATCAATACATCAATGAGCTTGAAGATCATTTAAAAAGAAATAATACCCACATACTTAAATTCTTTTTACATATTTCAAAAGATAAACAATTGGAAAGAATTGACGAACGTAAGACCAAGCCACACAAAAAATGGAAGTATGATATAGCCGATGAAGAAACAAGAAAAGATTGGGACGAATATTTAAATGCATACACTTCGGTGATAGAGAATTGTAATAAACAACCATGGCACATTATACCTTCTGATAAAAAATGGAATCGTAATTATGAAGTTGCAACTATTTTATTGAAGCATTTTAAATCGTTAAAACTTAAATACCCAAACTAATTCTGAACTATAAATAATGAAACATACATTTCATATACACGGAATGACTTGCAACGGATGTCGAAGACACGTTGAAGAAACACTTTCTAAAGTGAAAGGCGTTACAAATGCAACAGTTGATTTAGTTACAGCGGAAGCTACTATAGAAATGGAATCGCTTATTCCAATTGAACGGTTTCAAGAAGCTTTAAACAATGATGGAGGTCAATATAGTATTCATTCATCAAAAGTACACAATCATACAAAAGTAGATATTCCTAAAGGGAAAGGAACCGGTTCTTTTTATTGTCCAATGCATTGTGAAGGTGATAAAACCTATGACAAATTTGGTGATTGTCCAGTCTGTGGAATGAATCTGGTAGAAGAACACAACCTACTATCAGTGACAACGGAACAATGGACTTGTCCTATGCACCAAGAAATCATATCTGAGAAAGCAGGCGCTTGTCCGATTTGTGGGATGGATTTAGTTCCTATGCAAGCAGACATTTCAACTGAAGAAAAAGCATATAAAAAGCTTTTGAATAAATTTTGGATTTCATCTGCTTTCACGTTACCTATTTTCTTAATTGCTATGAGTGAAATGTACTCCAATTCTCCTCTTTATGCTATAATGGAGCATAAGTATTGGAATTGGATTCAGTTTGGGTTATCAATACCTGTTCTTTTTTATGCTACATGGATGTTTTTTGAACGCGCTTATAAAAGTATAGTAACGTGGAATCTTAATATGTTCTCGCTTATTGGTATTGGATCGGGAGCGGCGTGGCTTATTAGTGTTTTTGGTATGATCTTCCCAGATATATTTCCTAGTCAATTCAAAACTGAATCTGGTGCAGTTCACGTGTATTTCGAAGCAGCGACCGTAATTCTAACACTTGTACTTTTAGGTCAGCTATTAGAAGCTCGTGCACATAGTAAAACCAATTCTGCTCTAAAAGAGTTACTAAAATTAACACCAAACATAGCCATTAAAATTATAGGTAATGAAGAGATTGAAGTAAGCATAGACAAAATAGAATTAAACGATATTCTGTTGGTTAAACCAGGTGAAAAAATCCCTGTTGATGGTGTGATACTCGAAGGAGAAACAACTATTGATGAATCGATGATTACTGGAGAACCAATTCCTGTAAATAAATCAAAAGACGACAAAGTGAGCAGTGGTACGATTAACGGGAATCAGTCTTTTCTTATGAAAGCGGAAAGAGTAGGTTCTGACACTTTACTGTCTCAAATTATTCAGATGGTTAACAATGCGAGTAGAAGTCGTGCACCAATTCAAAATTTGGTAGATAAAGTATCTGGATATTTTGTGCCTGTGGTGGTTTTAATTTCTGTATTAACTTTTGCTATTTGGGCGATTTGGGGACCAGAGCCAGCATACGTATTTGCTTTTGTTAATGCAATTGCAGTTTTAATTATAGCTTGCCCTTGTGCATTAGGATTAGCAACTCCAATATCTGTAATGGTTGGAGTAGGCAAAGGTGCACTAAATGGTGTTTTGATTAAAAATGCTGAAGCTCTTGAAAAAATGAATCAAATTGACACCTTAATTATTGACAAAACTGGGACAATTACCGAAGGAAAGCCCACAGTAGAAAAAATAGGTACTTTTAATACTAGTTTTACTGAAAGCGAAGTGCTTCAATATATAGTTTCATTGAATAGAAACAGTGAACATCCTTTAGCTGAAGCAACGGTAAAATATGGTAAAGAACAAAAAGCAGAAAATTTAAAATCTGAAGGGTTTACGGCAATTACTGGCAAAGGTGTAGAAGCAACAATCAACGGTAAAAAAGTATTTTTAGGCAACCCCAAAATGATGGAATATGCAAATGCTGAAATGACTTCTGAAATGCAGGAAACAGCGAAAGGCTTTCAAAAACAAGGCAAAACAGTTTCATTTTTAGCTGTTGAAAAATCCCTTATTGGATATGTTGTCCTAAGCGATAAAATCAAAGAAACAAGTGCAAAAGCTTTAAAAGAATTACAAGACAAAGGTATTTCTGTAATAATGCTCACTGGTGACAATTTCGAAACCGCACAAGCAGTAGCATCTGAACTCAAGCTTACAGATTTTAAAGCAGGCATGTTACCAGAAAACAAATTACAAGTTGTAGAAAAACTTCAAAAAGAAGGTAAGGTAGTAGCTGTGGCTGGAGATGGTATAAATGATGCTCCCGCATTGGCAAAAAGTGATGTAGGTATTGCAATGGGTACAGGCACCGATGTGGCAATTGAAAGTGCAATGATTACTTTAGTAAAAGGTGACTTACATGGTATTGTGAAAGTCAGGAATTTAAGCCACGAAGTAATGAAAAACATTAAACAAAATCTGTTTTTCGCCCTTATTTATAACACATTGGGGATACCTATTGCTGCAGGTGTATTATTCCCTATATTTGGTCTGTTGTTATCACCTATGATTGCAGCATTAGCTATGAGTTTTAGTTCAGTTTCAGTAATTGCAAATGCATTAAGATTAAAAAGAATCAAAATTTAAATCTAGAAAACTGTTTGGCTATTGTGCAGATGCTAAAATGTCGTAAAAAAGTACATCTAATTAAAGAAATTTTAATATCTGCGTAGCCACAAGAAGCTACGCCTTTTTATAAAGGCATATAATGGTTATTTGCAAAAGGGTCAATTGTAGTTTGTTGCTAATTGCTTTTTTTCTATTGGCTTCAACTGCATTGTTTTCACAAAAAGTAGTTCGCTATGACCTATATGTTAAAGACACGACGGTAAATTTTACTGGTAATGAAAAAAGAGCTATTGCTGTAAATGGACAAATACCAATGCCTACATTGGTTTTTACTGAAGGTGATACTGCAGAAATTCATGTTCACAATCAACTTGACGAGACTACTTCATTACATTGGCATGGCTTGTTTTTACCTAACAAAGAAGATGGTGTTCCCAATCTTACGCAAATGCCCATTGAACCAAATACCACTCATATTTATCGTTTTCCCATAATCCAAAACGGTACTCATTGGTACCACAGCCATTCTGGTTTACAAGAACAAATTGGAATGTATGGAAATTTTCTAATGCTGAAAAATGAAAACGATCCCACTTTTAGAAAAGGAATTGATGATTTGCCCTCGATTCCAATTGTGTTAAGTGAGTGGACAGACTACGACCCCGAAAACGTTCACCGTATGTTGCATAATGCCAGTGATTGGTTTGCAATCAAAAAAAATGCAACTCAGAGTTATTCTGAAGCAATAGAAGAAGGTCATTTCACTACGAAACTGACTAATGAATGGAAACGTATGTTGGCAATGGACGTTAGCGATATCTATTATGATAATATCTTGATAAATGGAAATCAATTTTCAGATTTACAGTCCATTGACAACAAACAGTTAAAGGCAGGGGACAAAGTAAGACTTCGTATATCAAACGGAGGAGCTTCTTCATATTTTTGGCTAACTTATTCTGGTGGAAAGATTACCGTCGTGGCTACAGATGGTAACGATGTTGAACCAAAAGAAGTTGATAGATTGATTATTGCAGTTTCAGAAACCTATGATATAGTCGTAACAATTCCTTTTCCAAACACAGCATTTGAATTTTTAGTTACCACCGAAGACCGAACCAAATCGGCGTCATTATATATTGGAAATGGAATCAAACAACTTATTTCACCATTACCAAGATTGAAATATTTTGAAGGTATGAAAATGATGAATTCTATGATGAAAATGAATGGTGATTTGGACGATATGGGAATGCAAATGAGCCTCAACCAAATGGATATGAATGTGGTAATGTATCCTGAAATTACCGGTAATTTACAAACGAAAGGAAATGATTCTGCAAACGTACATTCTAATCATTCTGTAAATCAGTATAATTCAAATGCTCTTTCAAAAATTGTTACTTTAAATTATGCAATGTTAAAATCAACTACTAAAACGAATCTTCCAGAAAATACTCCCACAAAAGTTTTACATTTCACTCTTACCGGCAATATGAACAGATATGTTTGGAGTTTGGATAATAAAGTAATTTCGGAAGTTGACAAAATTTTGATTAAAAAAGGTGAAAACATTCGGTTGATTTTGTACAATAATTCTATGATGCGACACCCAATGCACCTGCACGGTCACGATTTCAGGGTGTTAAATGGACAAGGAGATTATTCTCCCCTTAAAAATGTAATTGATATTATGCCAATGGAAACTGATACCTTAGAATTCAATGCAAATTCTGAAGGAGATTGGTTTTTTCATTGTCATATACTCTATCATATGATGAGTGGAATGGGTAGGATTTTTTCGTATGAAAATCAAGCTCCAAACCCTTTAATTCCTGACCCTGAATTAGCGCAACGTAATTTGTATGCTGAAGACAAAATGTTTCATTTAATGGCAGAAAACGATATAGCCACCAACGGAAACGATGGAATGGCTATGATTCAAAACACTCGATGGAGCATAGGCACTGAATGGCGCTTGGGTTACAACGATATGCACGGATATGAATCTGAAACGCATATTGGGCGATACATTGGCAGAATGCAATGGTTTATGCCTTTTGTTGGTTTTGATATGAGATATAGAAAAATGGGAATTGACGAACAAGAAAAAAATCTTTTTGGTCAGACTAACAAAAAAGATAAAAGAATTGCCCTAAGCGTAGGATTTGTGTACACTCTTCCAATGTTGATAAACTTTCAGACCGAATTTTACCACGATGGAATTGTACGTTTGGCAATGATGCGTGAAGATATTCCTATCACCCAAAGGATTCGTGCAGGTTTTATGGTCAATTCAGACAAAGAATATATGATTGAAACGCGTTACATTCTTACCAAAAACTTTGGAATAAGAACTCATTATGACAGTGATATGGGTATTGGTTTAGGACTTAGTTTGAATTATTAAGCCAGTTACGTTGACCAAACAATTGAAAAACATATTTTTGTAAAATGTAAATTGATACTGAAACTTTTTTGCCCTAAAGATCGGCAAGAGTGGCGAGAGCGGTTGCAAAACTACCCTAATACTTAACAATCCGTTTGGCTTATTTTCTACAAATCTAAAACCTACACAATTCTGTTAAGGGAAATTAATTAAATCACAATCCCAGTTGAGTAATCAATATTGATGTATATCACCTCAACTGAATAATAAATTTGCTTTAATTGTCCTAAATCCGTATTATTGTTAGAAGTTGAAAATTTCATAACTGGTTTTTGGTGAAATATAAGTTACTTTCGATTTGTAGGAAAAATTTTTATTCAAATGTATGGTTGATAATAATAGGAACAGAAAATGACTCTTAAAGATGCAGTACTTAAAAGTTTAGAAGATATTAACAATTCTACAGATTCATTGGTAGTTACCAAACATATAAAAGAAAAGCAATATTATGACTTCGGAAGTGCTAAAACACCTTCCGCAACAATAGCTGCGGTACTTGGAGACTTCATCCGTAATGAAGATACAAGAGTTAGTCGTTTCAAAAAAGTCGGGAGAACTTACTCTTATTACTTGACAAAAAACGAAAAAAATATCAGCATTGATGATTTGAACGGAATTGATGATTTGAACGTATCTGCAGAAATAGGAATCGGAAAAGCAGTAAAGTCTGACAAACCTAAAACTTTTAACGAAAGAGATTTGCATATGCTATTAAGTACGTATTTAAAAAGTACTGATACATATTCAAAGACAATTTTTCACGAGCAATCTAACGGAGTAGACGACAACCAGACATGGACACACCCAGATATGGTTGGAGTCAAGTTTTTAAGTTTAAGAAATGAAGCATGTCAAAATTTTATAAAATCTATAAATCGTGTTGACACTTTTAAGTTAAGTTCCTATGAGTTAAAAAAAGGAATCAATTGTGATAGTGATCTAAAAAAAGCATTCTTTCAGGCAGTATCAAATTCAAGTTGGTCGAACTATGGGTATTTAGTAGTATTTGAATTTGACGTTCGTTTAACTGAAGAAATGGGACGTCTAAATCAATCATTTGGAATTGGAATTATAAAGTTAAATGCAAACCCTTTTCAAAGTAAAATACTATTCCCAGCAAAATTAAGGGGCTTAGATTTTAAAATGATTGATAAACTTTGTGAAATGAATAAAAAAATTACAGGATTTGCAGGATTTATAGAACAAACTGAAAAGTATATTTCTGCACCTAATACATACACCGATGCTCTAAAACAACGTTTTGAAGATTCTTGTGACAAATTTTTCAAAATCGACGAAGATGTAGTAAAGTATTGCAGGGAAAAGCATATACCTATAGATCCTGAATCTGATTCAATTGAATAATTAACAACATAAAGTAATGTGATGTTGGACAATTTGGTATTTCTAAATTGTCTTCTTATTGGAGCTACCAAACATTGGGAAATTCGAAAAAATAAAACTAGCCTTGACAAT
>Ga0105049_10000066_pt1 | contig 93486 bp, 94 predicted proteins | sample MAT06_FD_78087 | JGI IMG/M metagenome (GOLD analysis project Ga0105049, IMG submission 78087) | Freshwater microbial communities from Lake Fryxell liftoff mats and glacier meltwater in Antarctica - MAT-06 | ecosystem: Environmental > Aquatic > Freshwater > Ice > Liftoff microbial mat | place...
AATGTCGTCGAGGATCTCTTGTGGTAGGGCGCGGCCGTCAACCGACCGCGCGTCGACGATCAGGTGCGTTGCATTGCGAACGGGAACCGTCCATGCCCGGTCGTGCATGCTGTCTCCAGTAATCGCCGATAGTACGCACCGCACACGCACGGAACTTCCCGGTGTCCACATTCCAATAGGTACAAGACGGACCACCTTGCCACCCTCACCAACGTCAAAAATGAATCGTGCATCTGCGTGTGCAGTCCCAGATCGTTCTTCGGCTAAGAAGATCGAATTCCATCGATGTCGGAACGGAAGGATGGATTGTGAGAATTGCAGTGAAATCGGATCTCCACAGCGTATCGCTTCGGCGCCGAGAAGCGAGCATTGCAAGAGTCGAGGTATGTCGTCGGCTGTGCGGAAGACAATTTCAAACGCCGGCATGACTCTTGGTTCTGCATCTACGCCGTCGTACAGGGCAAGACCTACGACGAAGCAACGATACGTAGTGGATGGCTCGAGATGACGTGGTGTGAACCGAAGTTCTTTGCCATCTACAATGCGATACGACCCGGGAAGCGCCATTCGACTGAGCTTCTCGGGTGGGACTGATGCTGCTGTTGCGTCGTCTACGAGAACCAGTGCGCCAAGCGAACCCTCTTCGCCCGTAGAGGTTGGTGAGATCACAGTAGTGCTACGGAGCGAGATCACCACATCGGTACTCACATTTGTAGCACCGTTCACCGGATACGTTGATGCGATGAACTGTATTTGAGCGCGTGCAGCTACGCATGTAGTGACGAGCGAGCAGATCAAGAAAAAGCGAAATACGAGTGATGGCAGCATGGCAACCTCCGGGTGAAGAGTGGTAGGAAGTGAATGCGCACGAGAAGTGGGCGCATGCTGCTAGTGGAGGCATGAGGGGTGCGATGTGACAATCGACGTTGTAAATTCTACGCTATGAATGCAACGACGATTGGCGAGGTGGTCTCGCAGTTAGATGAAATCGTTTTGGCGTGTCGGCAACAGCCAAGCAGAAATGGGTGTTTCGCCGCACTCTATCGAAACGTCACCATCGACGTGGCCATTCGCGCTTACGAACAGCGTAGACTTGGTGCGTGGACATCGAAGGTGTGGGCTCGTGCTTTCGATTGTGCGGAACTACGTCAACCTCTGATCATACAGCACCTGCTCTTAGGTATGAATGCGCATATCAATCTCGACCTTGGCAACGTCTCAATGCACTCTCGCCAATGATGTACGTTGTGGACGAGATTGCTGGACGATTTGATGAGACGATCGGCAACTTTAGTATGCGAAAAGCGCGTGACGCCGCCTGGACAAATGCGCTTGTTCTTGTGTTGATCCCACAAGGTCAGCCTCGGTGGGATGCTATACATCGTATCGATGACGCAGCCGTAGCTCTCTCGCAGATTCTCTACAATCACCAAATGGACCTGCTTTTGACGCCCGCGCGGTTTGTAGAGTCGACGAACATCGCACATTGCATGGATGTGCTCTCTGTGTAATCAGTCGTGGTCGATGTTCCGAACGAACATCAGATCGAACGAATCGAGATCAAATGCACACAGGAAGCCCATTCCGGGTTCACCGGCATAGACGCAACCATTGTCGATGATCACCTTGTTCTCACACTCTAATCGGTGATAGATACGCTCGCGTGTTTGCGGCGTATGTCCGCACAATAATCTTCTACCACCGATCTTCGAGCGGGTTACTCCTTCTGTTCGCAAGAACATCATGGCATAGGTGTCTGCGAACGGATCTTCGATTTCCATGTTCAACGAAGCATGGGTGCAGGTGAATTGTGGTGTGTGACAGTAAAGCGGAAGTGCTTCGATGAGGTTCACGTAGTGTGGATCAACATCCAGAGGTGAAGATGCTCCGAGACTACAGAGAGTTGTTGCACCACCGTTCATCATCCACTTCTCGTGCCAGAACGTAGAAAATCGTGCTCGTACCAAAAGGTCGTCATGATTACCACGTAACGGTGTGACCGAATATCCCAACTCGATCAGGCCCACGATATAGTCCAGAACGGCCTTGCTTGAAGGTCCTCTGTCGATGTAGTCGCCAAGCAAGATCAGATGGTCTGCGCGATCAAGACCAATTCGGTCCTCTACCATTGCGCGCAGTGTGCGTGCACATCCATGAACATCGCCTATGGCGATCGTTCGCTTCATACCGGCATCAGGGGCTGGTGGTTATCTCGTACACGTGTGGCCAATTCTTTCCCGTTACGTAAAGTTTTCGTGCAACGCTGTCGAAAGCGATTCCGTTGAGAACGTCCGTAGAGGGCGTGTGTTCCGTCAATGGGAGCAACCCCTCACAATTGATGACAGAACGAACCATACCAGTGGCAGGATCGATCCGGACGATAATGTCCTGCTTCCACACATTCGCCCAAATATCTCCATCAAAGTATTCTAGCTCGTTGAGCTCGTGCAGTGGCGTGCCATCTAGGAGCACGTCGATCGTTTTGATCACTCTCGCATTCACCGGATCCAAGTAGGTAATCGTGTTACTTCCGTTACTCATGATCAGGTGAGTACCATCGTTTGTCAGTCCCCACCCTTCACCACTATAGCGAAAGGTTCCAATCTCTTGGAGCGTGGTGGCGTCGTATATGAAGCCCTGTTGATTTAACCAGGTGAGCATGTACGCCTTGCCATCGAGTACGGTAAGGCCTTCGCCAAAGTAGCGCGGACCGAGATCGGTGTGCTTGAGCACTTTGCCCGTTCGGATGTTGACGTGACGAAGAGAGGAAGTTCCGTACTGTCCGGTGCTTTCTATGAACATTCCGTTTACTACTTGAAGACCTTGCGTGAAGGCCATCGTGTCGTGCGGATACGTTGCTACCACCTGGCAACGCACGCGTGTAGCCTGGGGAACAGACTCTGTCGTTTCCTTCGTTGACGTGGCATCAGAAGATGGCACCGGCTTTTCTGTGGAGCACGACATAGCCAAGAAGCAGAACATGATTGTGGCAAGGAGACGTTTCATACCGTGCAAAGTACGAAAGGCATGGTCGTGGTGAACGAATGTGGTGTAGTTTTGTCGACCTGTAATGAACACCCCCAAGCCTTATAGCCCTTTCACTCCCTTTGTTGCGATCGCTATGATTGCTTGTATGCTTGCCGTAGCGTGCAGCAAGGACGTACAGCCTATCGATACGGCGGCCAAGCGTCAGGCCGACTCCGCTGATTCTGCCAAGATATTCTTCCAACGTCACGTTGATTCGGTAATCAACCGATTTTCGCCTATCGGTTTTACGAAGACGGTGGTCAAAGATGCCAAAGCCTTGACTGAATTGCGACGGACGTATGCCAAAACCGACTCAACCTGGGCAGCATATCGCGCGCTGACGTTGGCCAATAGAAAAGACATCAACTATTATCGCGTGGGCGACACGGTGATGATGCCCGACACCATCGTCGAAGACCTCCGGGCCTACTCGATCTTCCCACAGTGGTATCCAGAAGCCATCGACATTCCGCGCTTGGTGTTGATCAGTAATAAGTGGCAGTGCTATGGATGCTACAGTAACGGTGAGCTCGTGCGTTTTGCTGCCGTTAACAGCGGCGAAGAGCACAAGCCAACATTTCCCGGACGATATGCTGTGAATTGGAAGCAACGGCTGCGCCATTCGTCGCTCGACAGCACATGGATTCTGCCATTCACGGTGAACTTCCATCAGTTTGCCGGAAGTGCTATGCACCAATTCGACATGCCTGGTAGGCCGGTGTCGCATTCCTGCGTTCGCCAGTTTCTATCGGACGCTGAGTGGATGTTCAAGTTCGTTCGTACGAAGAAGGTTGACTCTAATCGTCGGTCCATTCCGTTTTCCGGAACACCCGTGATCATACTGGACGTCTTCGACTTCTCGCGGCGCAAAGGTGGGCCCTGGCGCGATATCACATCCACGAAGGACGTCGTGATCGCCCTCCCAAAGATGCCACTCGAGGTAGAAGAAGCTTTGATCCCCATCTCACAGATCCCCAAGGATGTGCGTGGAGGATTGCCGAATCGCAAGCGCTACATGGAAGCGGATTCCATTCTTCGAGAGCGCGGAGTAATCAGACCAAAGGCAAACCTTCGCGAGTCGATCAACTATAACAAGCTTCGAAGAGATAAGAAGCGACTTAGATCGGCCGCCCACAAAAAAAAGTAACATCTGTTACCTACGCCGTCGTTCGGGCCACCAGTTCCGTAGCCGCTCTGCGATCGATTTTTCGGCCCCCTCCGTGCTAGGCTCATAGAACACGTGCGTTTCCGTTCCCGATGGAAAGTATGAGGCGGCAACAAAGTGCCCCTCAAAGGAATGAGGATACTTATACTCCTCTCCATACCCTTCCGCCTTCATCAACTTCGTGGGTGCGTTACGCAAATGAAGCGGAACCGTGAGATCGATCCCATCTGCCACTGCCTGTTGAGCTGCACCAATAGCCATATACGATGCATTGGACTTGGGTGCCGAGGCCAAATAGGTTACTCCTTGCGCCAGCGGGATGCGGCCTTCCGGCATACCAATTCGTTCGACAGCTTGGAATACGGCAAGTGAAAGAGGGAGGGCGGCAGGGTCGGCGTTGCCTATGTCTTCGCTTGCGAACACCACCATACGTCGTGCAATAAACAGCGCGTCTTCGCCGGCCTCGATCATCTTTGCAAGCCATAGCAGGGCTGCGTCCGGATCCGAGCCCCGCATGGATTTGATAAAGGCCGAGATCGTATCGTAGTGCGAATCACCTGCCTTATCGTATTGCACGATCTTTCGTTGCACTGCCTGCTGCAACACTTCGCGTGTGATGTGTACGCGTCCGTCTGCACCTGCATGAGCGAGCGAGGCAGCGGCCTCTACAGCGTTGAGCGTTGTACGGGCATCTCCACTCCCTATGCTAAAGAGCGCATCCCAGTCGTCTACAACTACGCTCATTGCCACCATGGCTTCGTCCGTGGTGAGAGCCGTTTCTACGATGTGTTGCAGATCGGCTTGATCGAGTGGGCGAAGTCTGTAGACCTGGCACCGACTTAGCAATGCGGCATTGACTTCAAACGATGGGTTCTCAGTAGTCGCTCCAATGAGCGTAACGATGCCCTTCTCGACGGCGTGAAGAAGTGCGTCTTGCTGTGCTTTGTTGAACCGATGTATCTCGTCGATGAACAAGATCGAACGCTGCCCTTTCCCTCGCTGCCGTTCCGCCCTTGCCATTACCTCGCGTAGTTCTTTCACACCTGCCTCTACTGCTGATAGACGTTCTATGCGCAGGTGCGACGTGGCCGCGAGCGCAAAGGCAAGTGTGGTTTTACCTGTACCGGGCGGACCCCATAGAATAATCGATGGGAGATCTGCACGTTCTGCGAACGAGCGAAGAGGTCCGTTCGGTCCAAGCAAGTGCTGCTGTCCGGCCACTTCGTTGATGGTCCGTGGACGCACGCGTTCTGCCAACGGTCCAGTTGGCGCTGCCTGCAAAGGCTGCTCGGTATCGTCAAACAATCCGTTCATATCACCTAACTTGATGCATGTGCTCTACTTCAAACATCGCGAATGCTGTGCTATGGTGCATCATGGTCGCTAGCCAGCCGGTAGTTGCGCAACTCGATGTTCGATCGCACTATTCTGTTCGGTTTGATACGGTAAGCGTATCCTCACTTCGACCCGCGTGGTCTGGACCGCTTTTGCTTACTCGAGATCATCGCTCAGGCAAGCAACTCCTTGGGCGGTTTGGAGGTCAGGCTGTGAGCGCATCTCTACGTGATCTGCCGGCTCACACGATGGTCCAAGTAGCGTTCGAAGTTGCGGTGATCGGATCGTGGGATGGAGAACACGACAAGGATCGATTACGTGTTGTGGTGGACGAACGTGATACGGTGCTGAACGCCACATTTAGCAATACCGCCTACCGACAATCCTATCCAGATCCTGCAGGAATCGCAACGCACAGACAGAGAACGGGTGCGCGTTCACAAAACACTTTAGGATTCAAATTTGTTGAAAAGGATGTGTACAACGGTTCTCTTGATGCCACCTATGCTGTGACCGTCTTTGTTCCGCATACATCAGATACTATTAGCATACAGTTCGAGGGAATACTTCGCGACGTGCGACCGGGCATCGAGAATGAATCGTGGGCTCTTCTGTCCGTTGATATACAGTGTATAGACACCACAGCGAAGGCCTTGTTCGAAGTATCTCGCGCAGACACGACGTTTGCGGACGACGTGTTTCCAGGCATTGCCCCCTCGAGTGATGCTGTGCATGCACTACGATTGCCGCTTGCTGTTGTTGAATGTTTGCCGTGTGATCGTGGGTGTGACGCTGTGTCGATAGTCGTGTACACCGACGGTACGGCTGCCACGTGGAAAAAAAAGTTGCATGGTGGAGAGCCAACCATGGCGTTCGATTTGAACACGGATGAGGTTCGACGCGTCGAGACCGCCGTGGCGCAGTGTTTGCGCGATACAGCCGTGCACAAGCATCTCGCATCGGTGATCGATCCTTCAGACAGCCAGTTTCAAGACGTGCGTGAATGCACGTTGACGATCGGTCTTGGTGAAGAAGTTTTTACGTGCCGCATTCAGAAACAGAATCCGCCAACGCTCGAAAACTTACGCAGCATCTTGCGTGAGATCTTTGAACGGCATGGGTGGACGGGCGGACCCTAGTGCTGCCAATACGCACTGCGACGCACAGATCTGAGTCGCATCGATCTTCCATCATCTGAAGTGAAACGATACAGCACGTGCGGATATGCTTTCGAGAACCAATACTCGCTTGTTGGGCCATTCTTGCATTTCACGGATACTCGCCAACATTCCGTAGATGCGAACGATGAACCGTCCTGCAGTGCGGCTGGATCTAGGACGTCGCTTCCAACTGTTAACGTTGCCGACACTGGTTCTTGAAGGGCCGCTTTCGACGTGATGATCGTAGGATACAACTGCACGGACATCGTACGACCATTCTGAAAGTCAAGAGCACGAAGTGTGTAGAACAGTTGATCCTCGAAGAGTATGGTAGACTGAAGAGCCCGCTCTCCACGACCTTCTCCATCCCAATACGAGTTGAAGTTGTAGCGTACAAGGCTATCGCGAGTAAGGTGTTTAAACGTATTTCCACACCACTCTTGCGAACTCATCGTGGCCTTATGCAGCAAAGAAGGTGCGGTGCGCTCAAAGAACAAACTCGTCATGTAGTTGTAGGGGTAGGAATCTGTTTGTATTCGTTGGACAATGTTTACCTTCATCATGGATCGAAGGTCGCGTCGATCGTACGAATCGGTCTTCACATCGAACTGATCGTTGAAATCTTCTTTTACCGTAACGACCACCGACTCAAACGGTCGTGGCTTACCATACACAACGCGTGTGCTGGAATACGTGGCAACTTCTGCAAGGCCATCGTTCCAAAGGGACTGTGTAGCGAACTCTTTGAGTACGGGCAGGGAGTCCGTGCGAATCGTTCGATCATCTGCCTTGCCACCCTTACAACTTGCAAGCGTGATCAGAAGGAGAAGCGGGAGAAAGCGCATAACGTCCTCTTCATAGTGGACCACAACTTCCGCAATTCAAGTGAGAGGAAGAAGAAAGGATTGTCCAACGGTATGAAGGGCAAGAGAGGATGACGAGTTTCGCAACGCTTTCCGAAGTCGTTGCATTGGCTCTGTTATTGGTTCTTCGCTTTGTTTGAACGTTGCATGGTGATGGGAAACATGTAGCGGGCGCCGATCGGCATAAACGCAACATCAACCGGTGCACCGATCTCTTTGAATGCTGGTGTATACGCCGTATCACCTCCAAAGACCAAGCGCACGCCATTCTTCTCGAGAAGATATCCGTTGTAGCTTCGGCCCGTTGTATGATGTCCGGCGGCTCTGCAGGCCTCGCCCGGTATTCGCCATCCGTTATGTTTTACGCGCAATGCTCTAATGTGTATGCCATGGATAGTTGTTGTGTCGGCCCAGTCCATCTCATGCAGCGATCGGAAGGCAACGTCTTCGATCACGTCTAACGTGTTCGTTGCTGTGATCACGTCGATCTCGTTTGGAGTTCGCTCGGCCAGTGCATTGAGCGTGCGCCTATCCATGTGATCCAGATGTGCGTGCGACAAGAGGATTAGATCCGGAGTGGGAATCTCGTTCAAGAGCAAGGCAGGGTCGTGAATTCGGCGCGGTCCAATCGTAAGACCAAGAATGTTCACGCCATAGGCATCGAACAGCAGAGGATCTGTGAGGATCCACGTTCCGAAGAAGTTGATCAGCACCGTAGAGTGTCCAATCCAGCACGACCACAATCCGTAACCATTCACTTGCGAAAGATCTGGAATGTAGGAAGGTGGCAAGGCGGCATGGCACGATCCTTCTGGAAAGGCGCCCGTCGCTGCGCATATACCTGCTGCTGTCAGGTGCTTGATCATTGTGCGTCGACTCATCATCGTTTCCCCCCGGTGGCGGTGTGAGTGTTTTGCAAAGCTCCGTAGAGATTGCGTGTACTCCCAGTTGCGATCACGTTATATGCAATTGATGACACGAGATGGTCGTTCCTGGACGTCTGCGTAACCATTGTGCGTCACGCGCGTACTGATGTACCTTTTCGGAAATACTCAAAAATTCGGCAGTTTTGCTCTCATGAAACGGATATCAACACTTCTCGCTATGGCAATCGTTATGGCCGGATCTTCGATCCTCCAGGCGCAAACCAATCCACCTACCGATCAAGAACTGCTCGAGAATGCCGCAAAGCAGAAGCTCAATTGGTTTGCCGGACTTCACGTTTTGGTTGGCAACCCGCAGGGTTCCTATCGAGATTCGTTAACGAAGCTGGGTCTTCCGAGCATGGGGTATGGCTTCGATCTCAACGCGGGGTATTATTTCGACCCCGTGCCTGTGGCCATCGTCGGAGAGTTTGGAATGCTGTTTAGTGGTGGAGATCATGTGCAGAGACTTCTGACATCTCCTTCTGGATTCACGGATACTGTAGACTACGACTCGCAGGTACTGAACATGCCACTCACGCTTGCAGTTCGCGTTCAACCAAACATTGCGAATTGGTTGTATCCGTATGCAGAAGGTGTTGTGGGCGTGGCCATTACTTCATCATCCTACACCATTTCGGCAAAGCACTCCGGTTCTGAGAGAACGGAATCCAAGCATTCTACCGATGGTGACCTCAAGTACGGAGTTGGTGCCGGACTCGGTGTGAAGCTAGCAGAGATCGTTACGCTCCCAAATTCAGTCAATCGAATTCTTTTAGACATGCGAATGCGATACTTGTGGGGTGGTTCTACTACTGTTACACGATATCGCGTTCTCGACAATGGTGGATACGAGCAATATCAATCCACCATCAATCCATCCAACATCATTCACTTCAGTGTTGGTATTGTAGCACAATTCTAGTTTGAACATTTCACGTTGGTACATATCATGAAACCTACAACCATTGTCCTTTCCACCCTTGTTGCCGCTGCATTCCTTGCTGTAGGGTGTAAGTCTGTTCAAGGCAATCAAAACGACCTGCATTCGACGCAGGAGCGCAACGTCACCGTCGGTATTGTGCAGAAGGAGATCCGAAAGGGTATGTCGGGAGCAGAGGTAGCAGAGGCATTAGGATCGCCGAACATCGTCACAAAGGACGAGAATGAGAACGAGACCTGGGTGTACGATAAGATTGCCACAGAGGCATCGTACTCGTCTAGCCAGAACTCGCTCTTTCTCATTCTTGGCGGGTTCTCGAATCAGTCTGGTGCGGCAAGCACTACACAACGCACGCTCACGGTTGTGATCAAGTACGACGACAAGGGTCGCGTTGCCTCCTATTCCTACCGTCAGAGTAAGTTCTAACGAAAGCACAGTCACATGATCCGAATCGTTCTCACGGCGGTGCTTGGTGCCTTGATGTTGGCATCGTGTACCATCATCAACCGGCCGCCTACAACTCCGCCTCCAAAAACACAATTGCAGATCCGAGAGTATCAAACTCGAGAGTTTGATACGAACGACGTGAAATTGGTGATGAAGGCCATGCTGAATGTTCTTCAAGACGATGGCTTCGTAGTAAAGAATGCTGTGATGGACCTTGGCCTAATCACAGCAACCAAAGAGATCGATCTGGGTAGCTCGTCTGCTGGGACGGGTTCGAGTGCAAGCGACGACTATTGGGGTAAGATCTTCGAGACCGTGTTCAGGGGCTCGAGCAACAGAAATCGGTCAAACACCAATAACAACTCTCCGCCGCGGTACAGTAAATTCAAGCAAGTCGAAGCCAGCATCAATGTTAGCGAACTTGGAAGGCGTTGCAAGGTTCGCGCGAACTTCCAGGCTAGGGTCCTTGACAATCAAGGGCAGCCAATGGACGTCTACGTGATCGATGATCAAAAATTCTATCAGGAGTTCTTTGCGAAGGTCGATCAGGGTATCTTCATCCAGAAGCAAGGATTCTAACTTCAGAACGGTACTATGAGAATTGTCGTATTTCTATTGGCGGGTCTGATCCTTTGCTCAGGCCCGTTGCTCGTCTCGGCACAAGGTCTTGTCGATGCTGCGAAAAGCGGCGACGTGAATAACGTGCAGAAACTCCTTTCGTCCAAGAAAAAGGCACCGAATGTTAATGAGCAAGACGCCGAGGGTCTCACGGCTCTGATGGTGGCCTCAGTAGCGGGCGACTCGGCTATGGTGGAAGTGCTCCTTGCAGCTGGCGCCGATGTGAATCTGAAATCAGCGAATGGTATGACGGCATTGCTAGGGGCGGTGTTCAATTCTCGATCAGTTGTTGTTACTCGGTTGATCAGTGCAAAAGCCGATGTGAATGTCTTTGACCGCAAGGCGCGAACGCCTCTTATGATCGCTGCGGAAAAGGGTGTCAATGAACCTGTTACGGCACTGTGCGATGCTGGAGCCAGTCTCGAGGTCAAGGATGCTAAAGGAAATTCCCCGCTCATGATCGCCTGTGGTAATCGGCATTTGAACGTTATGATGGAACTGCTGGAAAAGGGCGCGAAAACGGATACGCGCGACCTTCAGGGTAGGACTCCAGCAATGTTGTTGTGCGTCTTAGGTGAAGACGAAATGTTGCAATTGTTGATCCATCATAAGCCAGATCTTACCCTTATGGACTACACAGGAAAGACGGCACTCGAATATGCGAAGGAATTCAAACGCAGTTACTGCATAGAAGTACTGACGAAGGCCGGTGCAACGCGTTAGTGATCGGTGGTAGAGGCTATAAGTGAGAATTGAGCTGTTCATGTGATGGTGTTTGACGGACTCGTGTATCTTTGCTAACGGAACGTTTTTTATACAAGTATTACGGTACCCTTAATGCCAATACGCTCGGCCAACCGGCTAACGAGGATAGGTGTCTTTTACGACGGCAACTACTTCCTCCACGTCAGCAACTACTACGCATACAACCACGCGCGCAGTAGCAGGATCAGCATCGCTGGTCTCCATGAATTCATTCGCCATCAAGTGGCGGAGGAAGAAGGCATCGACGTACGATCCAGTCAGATCGTCGATGCACATTTTTTCCGTGGTCGTATTCCAGCGCAAGAAGCAAGTCAGCGCGGGAACATGCTTTTCTACGAACGCGTGTTCGACGACATTCTCATGTGGGAAGGCGTGATCACCCATTACCTTCCAATGCGAAACAACAATGGAAAGCGTGAAGAGAAGGGAATCGATGTATGGTTCGCTCTCGAAGCGTATGAACTCACGCTCTTGAAGGAGTTTGATGTTGTTGTACTTCTTACATCTGACAGCGACTACGTACCCCTCGTTCGTAAGCTGAACACTACTGGTGCGAAGGTAATGTTGTTATCGTGGGATTTTGAGTTCACGGATAACGAAGGCAAGCACATTGTTACTCGTACTTCGCAGGAATTGTTGGAAGAAGTAACCTATCCGATCGCCATGCATGACCTTATTGAAAGTCGTGTTCGAAAGAATGACGTGATCACGAATAACCTCTTCGTTCACAAAGAAGAGCGTCCGATGCGTCAAGTGTCGTATTCTACGGCTATGCCGATGCCAATGCCAATGCCAATGACGCAAGACGCTGAAGAAGGCGATGCCAGTGGGCCAACCGATACCGAAGTTGGCGAAGAACGCTTCGACAGCATTGTGTTGAGCCTTAAGTCTGGGTATGGTTTTATCAAATACCCGCCGAATAATTTATTCTTCCACCTTTCAGACCTTATTGAAGCAGAGTTCGAAGATCTTCGCATTGGGGATCACGTCGACTTCAACATTGGGTACAACGACAAGGGTGAGCAAGTAGCAAAGAACGTTCGACTTCTTCTATGATCTCATCGAAACTCCCTGACGTAGGAACGTCGATCTTCTCCGTCATGACCGCACTGGCTCATGAGCAGAAGGCCATCAATCTTGCACAGGGGTTTCCGGATTTTTCGCCCGCATCGGAGCTGCTTGATCTCGTTTCTCGTGCTTTGTACGACGGACATAATCAGTACGCTCCGATGCCGGGCGTTCTTTTTTTACGCGAAGCGGTAGCAACGAAGTACCACAACCTGTACGGGCTCGTCTACGATCCCGCCACAGAGATCACGATTACACCTGGTGGTACAGCAGCGCTGTACTCTGCAATAGCAGCTGTAGTGCAGGCCGGAGATGAAGTGGTGATTTTCGAGCCAGCGTACGACTCGTACGCTCCCGCTATTCGAGCGAATGGTGGTATTCCGATTCCTTGCCGCCTTATGGCACCTTCCTATCGTCCAGATTGGGATGTTGTTCGTTCGCTTATCACAGATCGAACCGTCATGATCATTGTGAACACACCACATAATCCTACGGGTACAGTATGGTGTTCAGAAGATCGTACGATGCTTGCGTCCGTCGTGGCTCACACACGCATCGTTCTTCTCAGCGACGAGGTGTATGACCATGTTTGTTTTGATGGTCTTGTCCCCGAATGCTTGGCTCAGCAAGATGGGCTACGAGAACGCACGCTCGTAGTAACGTCGTTTGGGAAGACGTATCACGCAACGGGATGGAAGGTTGGCTGCTGCGTTGGTCCGGCATCACTCATGTCGGAGTTTCGCAAGATCCACCAGTTCTTGGCCTTCAGCGTACACACGCCAACGCAGGTTGCACTTGCTTCCTACATGAGCGATCCAACATCATATACAAGCGTGACCGCGTTCTTTCAGCGAAAGCGCGATCTATTCCGCTCGCTTCTGAGTGGTTCTTCGTGGGATATCATGCCATGCGATGGTTCGTATTTCCAACTGTTGGGCTACGAGTCATTCTCACGGGAAGCAGATACAGACCTAGCTGTGCGCCTTACAATGGAGATCGGTGTTGCATCGATCCCACTTTCACCCTTCACATCGGATGGCCAAGGTGATGGAGTTCTGAGGTTTTGTTTTGCGAAGCGCGATGAGACACTCGAGGAAGCAGCGCGGCGATTACGCAGTCTCTGATCGCTCGTGAGGTACAATGTCTACACGAGCCCATCTCGATTCCGATGTGCAAGCATCGATCATCGATTGCACAACTTCCTTTGTCTGGACAGTGTACTTGTCCATAAGCGTGTTCACCATCTGCGGCTGGTTGTAGAAGAGCGTGTGATAGCTAATACTATCAGCAACTCCCTCGTTCTTTTGTAAGTCGTATGCCAGCGACATTCGCGCCTTGTTCACGGCCTTCACAAAGGTGACGTCGTCTACCACCACGGAACGAATGCAAGAGAGCAGTTCCAATGCCATCTGATCTGGTGTTACGTCTTCGTTCGAAGCAAACACATAAAATGTGAGAAGTGATGCGTGGTGGCGCTTGTCAAAGTAGGCACCAACCGACGAGGCTATTTGCTTTTCCTTGACTAGATATTTGTACAACGCAGAACTTCGACCGCTACCAAGAATATAGGCGGCTATCTCTGCAGCATAGTTCGTTTCGTCGAGCATGCCTGGCATATGAAAACTCACATAGATCGCGGGAAGCGTCACATCGTCCTTGATCACTTGTTGCGCTCCGAATCGACACATTGAATCATCAAACGTTGTTCGATCTGTGATCGGTTCTCCAGATGAAATGGCGCCAAAATGCTCTTCTGCTAAAGCAAACACTCGCTCTGGTTCGATATCACCCGCTACGGTCAATACGGCGTTCGTTGGTCGGTAGTAGCGAGAGAAGAATGCATGAGCATCATCCATCAGTACACCCGCTACATCGTCGGGCGAGCCATACACTTCCCAAGAGTACGGGCTCCTTGGCTCGTATGCCGTCTCCTCCATGCCTTGCCGCCATTTCCCATACGGTTGATTTTCGACATTCTGCTTGATCTCCTCAATCACCACTTTGCGTTGTGTTTCCAGCGCATGATCGGAGATCATAAAGCCTCGCATGCGTTCGGCTTCCAGCCAGAAACCGAGTGGCGCCTGATTGGAAGGGAGGTTGATGTAGTAGGTGGTGTAATCGAACGTTGTGTAGGCATTGTTCGATCCACCAGCCTTTGTGCAATAGAGGTCGTACTGCTTGTCTACACCACTCGAGGTGTTGTCGAACATCAAGTGTTCGAACAAGTGGGCGAGCCCGGTCTTCCCCCGATGCTCGTCGTGCGACCCCACGCGATACATCACGGTGACCGTAACATTTGGGGCAGCGTGATCTGGTGCGGCGATCACGCGAAGGCCGTTGGTGAGCGTCTGCTCTTTGAAGGTTATGGTAGGCATAGAAGTCAAAGATATCGCAATTCGTAGTTTTGACCCATGGAAACACTTCATTTGCTCCAAGAGCTCCTCGCCATCGATTCACCATCGGGCTTCACGCATCACGCAACGGACTACATCGTATCCACGCTCGAAGGGTTCGGTCTGCACCCGAAACAAACCGTAAAAGGTGCTGTTACCTGTGCTTTGGGGCCCAACCCGACGCTCGCAATTGCAGCTCATACCGACACGCTTGGGGCAATTGTCTCTGGCATCAATTCGAATGGTACGCTCAAGTTCTCGGTGCTTGGAGGGCCTCTATTACCGACATTCGAAGGTGCCTATGTGCGAATTCACACTACCAAAGATCGAATCGTCACAGCAACGCTGCTGTTGAACAATCCTTCTGTCCACGCCAACAATCAGGCCTCAAAGGCCGAGCGCACGGCAGACTCTATGCACGTCCGCATCGATGAATTGGTGAACACGGCGGCCGACGTGCTTGCGCTTGGAATTCGAGTTGGTGATTTCATTTGTTTCGATACTCGATATCAGGAGCTTCCGAGCGGCTTTATCAAAAGTCATTTTCTCGATAATAAAGCAGGATGCTATGTGCTCCTGGAGCTTGCACGACGTTATGCAGCGTCCGGCACATCTGTTCCTGTCGAATTGTTCTTTAGCACGTATGAAGAGGTAGGGCATGGCGGAGCTGCAGGTTGGGCGCCCACGGTGCAAGACCTCCTTGTTATCGACATGGGTGTGGTAGGGGAAACGGTGGAAGGGAAGGAGACGGCATGCTCAATCTGCGCGAAGGATTCTGGAGGTCCGTACGACTATGGCTTTCGGACGTCTCTTACAGAGCTCGCAGAGGCGAATGATATCCCCCACGTTGTAGATGTGTACCCATTTTATTCTTCAGATGGAACCGCAGCGTGGCGTGCTGGTGTAGACGTTCGCGTTGCGTTGATAGGTCCGGGTGTTCATGCCTCACATGGAATGGAGCGCACGCACGTGAAAGGTATTCAAGCAACGATCGATCTTTGCGAAGCGTACATCACCTCCACAATGTTCTAGTGTTCACAAGTTGTGCACGGGATTGCTCGTGTGTAACTAACGTTATTGAATGACGTTAGCAATTCATAACAATGCAAGTCTTGCTTTCACACGGAAACATCCACAAATGTGAATACCGCTTGTTAGTAGTTGCTGTATAGTTGTGTGAATATGTGTGGCGTTGAACTTGTCAAGTGAAATTCTCAGAGAAGTATGCAGTGGTAGGTTTGCAATTCACATTGTTCTACACATTTCCAGGTGGAAATCTTTGAGGATGGTAAGAGTGAAGTATGCCAAGGTGTTAGAGTGTTAAAACTTTGTAAAATGGTATCTATCCACACTTTCCACATCACTACAGTTACTACTATTCTATAAACCTAATAAAGAAGAAGTTGAAGAGAGTGTGAATGTGAAAAACGGATGGCGTTTGTGTACTCCATCCGTTTTGTTGAAGTTGCAACTGTTGATCAAGTGCGATCAGATACGATCGAATCCGCAGTACGGACGTAGGACCTCAGGAATAGTAATATGTCCGTCTTCCGTTTGATACTGTTCCAGAAGTGCCACCATAATTCTCGATGTAGCTAATCCACTTCCGTTCAACGTGTGAACGAAATCTGGCTTTGAACCTTTCCCGTCTTTATGACGGATGTTCGAGCGACGAGCTTGATACGACTCAAAGTTAGTGCAACTGGATACTTCGAGCCATTTTTGTTCATAGGGTGACCATACTTCGAGATCGTAGGTTTTTGAACCACCGAACGTCATGTCTCCTGTGCAGAGTAGAAGAACGCGATAGGTGAATCCAAGTGCACGAAGAATGTATTCTACGTTGCCAACAAGAAGTTCAAGTTCATCGTATGAAGACTCGGCAGTGACGAACTTTACGAGTTCCACTTTGTTGAATTGGTGGACTCGAAGAAAGCCCCGTGTATCCTTTCCATAGCTTCCTGCCTCACGGCGGAAACAAGCGGAGTAGCCAGCGAACTTGATCGGGAGATCATTTGTATTCAGCATATCGTCACGATAGAAGTTCGTGATTGGCACTTCGGCCGTTGGGATCAAATAGAGTTCATCCTTGCCGATGTGGTACATGTCTTCTTCACTCTTAGGGAGTTGACCTGTTCCACGAAGCGATGCTGCGTTCACAACAAAAGGCGTCATGATCTCTTCGAAACCGTGAATATCGGTGTTAACGTCTAAAAAAAAGTTGATAAGGGATCGTTCAAGTTTTGCCCCTTTACCGATGTAGAATCCGAATCCAGATCCAGTCACTTTTGCTCCTCGTTCAAAGTCAAGAACACCTAGTTCCTTGGAGATCGTGATGTGGTCCTTCCTGAAGGATCGTTCAAGTTGGGTGCCATCGCGTCGAACCTCTACATTGTCTTCTGCATCTTTCCCAATTGGTACGCTCGGATGCGCCATGTTTGGAATACGTAGGATATGGTATTCGATCTTTTCCTCAGTTTCACGAAGATCGTCGTCGTCGTCTTTGATGGAGTCAGATACGATTCTCATCTTATCGATAAGTTCTGTTGTGTCGGCGCCTTGTTTCTTCAGCAATGCAATCTCGTTCGAAACGCTATTTCTTTGTGCTTTAAGGTCTTCCACTTCTTGTATGGTGGCACGGCGGCGAATATCTAGTGCCACCAACGCATCAATATCTGATCTATCGTTTTTATTTGTACAGTTTTGTTTGACGAGTTCTACGTTCTCGCGGATGAATTTTATCTCGAGCATTTTTATTGGCCTCAGGTTTGTTGAGACACAAAATAACCAAAACGGCTCAGCGACTTGTTTTAGACTTCATTCCCGTTCTGGCTTTCGCGACCTTCACCACAGGGTACCAGGATGAGAGTAGCGACCAGAGTAAACCTTCTCGGCCGTTAAGGATGTGTCCGCCTATGATGTAGTGTTTGATGAAGTATAATGGCAAGGATACAATTGTGACCACAAGTGATCTATGGACACCTTTGCTTATCATCTGTTCTGCTGCTTTAGTCGTGTAATCGTTGAATTTCTCAAAGTAGTGATGGAGGTTGCGATAGCTGTCATGCAGCATTTCTCCTTGTAGTCTCGAGATTGCCCCCGTAACAACTACAGATTCGTGAACAATAGCCGAATCGAATCCACCATGGTCGCGCCGGAATAGTCTAGTAGGGTAGTCTACACTTGACCTCCCGTGCGTGAAAGTCCTACCCAAGAATCGAAAGCGTCGTGGAATCCTATAAGCTGAAAAAGATTCTGTTGTGATAGCACACTGAATCTCTATGGAAAGTTTTTCAGATAGCACTTCATCCGCGTCGATAGAGAGTATCCATGGATGCTTTGCCAGTGAACATGCAAACTGCTTCTGTTCCCCATAACCACTGAATTGCCGGTACACAACCCGAGCCCCCATTTTCTCTGCAATAACCTGAGTTTCATCTGTACTCCCGCTATCCACAACGACAACGTCCTTGCACCACGAAAGTGATCGAAGAGTGCTCTCTATACGATCTGATTCATTAAATGTAATTATGATAACAGAAATCATAAAATTTTATATAAAAATTAAAATTTGTTTCACGTGGAACTATTTCAAGAATAATGAGAGAACAGAGATGTCAGAAGCAGATACACCTGGTATTCGAGAAGCTTGACCAAGAGATCCAGGTTTGATCATGTTTAGCTTTTCACGAGCCTCTGTGGAGAGGGACGGGACGATGTTGAATTCAAAATTCGGTGGAATCAGCTTCTTCTCATTATCCGCAAACCGTTCTACTTCACGGAGTTGCTTCTGGATGTACCCCTCATATCGTATCTCGTGCAGAGTCTGAGCCACGATGGTTGGGTGCTCATCGACTACCGAGAGAAGGTCGAAAGAAGAGAGCTCAAGAAGTCTTCGAAGGTCTGTTGTAGGACGCTTTGCAATCTGTCGGATGCAGGTTGACTCTGTGATTGGGTCTTCGTCGAGTTTAGCGAGCATTGGGTTGACGCATGCTGGGGTAAGCTTGCTTGCGTCTACATGCTTGAGAGTCATCTCACGCAGTGATCCCCCATGTTCAAATCGCTTATACGAAGCATCGGAGACCAAGCCAAATGATCTTCCATACGGGAATAATCGATCGTACACCGTATCCACACGAAGAAGCAGCCGGTATTCAGCCAAAGACGTGAAAATCCGGTATGGCTCTTCGGTGTTCTTGTTGACAAGGTCGTCTATCATCACTCCGATATATGCCTCAGATCGTTTGAGGACAAATGGATCTCTACCCTGAATTCTGAGCGCAGCATTAATTCCAGCGACAAGGCCTTGGGAGGCAGCCTCTTCATACCCGGACGTTCCATTTATTTGACCTGCAAAGTACAAGCCAGATACGGCCTTGGTTTCTAGGGTAAAATGAAGCTGGTAGGGAAAGAAGAAGTCGTATTCGACTGCATAGCCATACTTTTGAATCTTGACATTTTTGAGTCCAGAGATGGTTTTCAGGCCCTTTTCTTGTATATCAGGTGGCAAACTCGTTGAAAAGCCGTTTACATACACAGAATCCGTATAGAGCCCTTCTGGTTCAAGAACAATGGGGTGACTCGGTCGCTCATTAAATCGAGCAACCTTGTCTTCTATAGAAGGGCAATATCGGGGGCCAGCACCCTTGATTAGACCTGTAAACATGGGCGATCTGTCGAAACCATCCCGTATCACTTCGTGGGTATGTTCACTAGTCGTAGAACCCCAACAGGCAAGAGTATTTTTGACCAGCGAGGTTCTATGTGAGAAGGGAATCGGAGACTCATCTCCGTTGTGTACAGCGAGCCTAGAAAGATCCAACGAACCCTTGGAGACGCGAGGAGGAGTTCCTGTTTTTAAGCGTCCTTTTGTGAGTCCATGTGATGTCAGAAGATCTGAGATAAGATCGGCTGACTCCTCTCCCACCCTTCCACCCTTCGTAGACCCCATTCCCGTCCACATAACAGCATTCAAAAACGTGCCTGAGCAAAGGATAACGGCCTTTGCCAGTATCTCTTCATTGGAAGCAGTTCGAATGCCGCGCACGGTGCTACCGGAAACCAAGATTTCTGCAGCTGTCTCAGATACAACTGTAAGGCCGATTGTTTGAAGGACGACGCTCTGCGCAAATGTGGGGTAGAGGTCTTTGTCGTTTTGAGATCTGGGTGACCAAACAGCTGGTCCTTTGCTCTTATTTAAAGTCTTGAATTGAAGGCCAGACGCGTCTGCTATCCTCGGCATGACGCCACCTAGAGCGTCAATCTCTTTCGCAAGGTGTCCCTTGGCACTCCCGCCAATACTTGGATTGCAGGAAAGACGACCAATTGTTCTGGAATCCATAGAGAGCAGAGCCGTGCGCATGCCCATAGTAGCGCAAGCTACAGCAGCCTCTATGCCGGCAAGACCACCACCGACCACTATTACGTCAAATATGCGTTGCATGAATCTCTAGAATAGTTCCACGTGAAACGTTCATCAGCGCAGGAATTTTACCATGAGATACTCATCCACGTATTCGTCTCCGATCTTCATGGCATGAACCTCTGTACCGTAGACATTGAAACCGTGACGGAGGTACAGTTGGTATGACGCTTCATTTTGGGTAGAAACGGACAATTGAATCTGCTCGCAACCAACGATGTCCCTTGCTATCTCCAGAATCGACTCCAGAAGGCGTTTCGCTACTCCTTGACCTCTGTATTCATTCGTAACAAACAAACCCCATGTGCGGCATTTGTGACGGGTCTTTGAAAGCACGGGATCACTTGAATATCCAACCATTCCGACTACAGCACCATCTTCACGAACAGCTCCCAAAAGAAACGTATAGGGATAGTTCAGATACTTCTCATATCTCTGCTCTTTCGATAGGATCGAAATAGAGTTGAACCATTCATAGTCAGACCCGAATACGTCGGGGGAGTTGGCGAGTGCAATGCGTTGAATTTCAAGAAAGCCGGTGAAGTCAGCCTCTTCCAACGGTCGAATGGTGATTCCAGATTGCATAGGTTATGAATGTACGAAATTTGAAGGCTCCGAACCGTACTCTACTTGCCGATACAAAACCGCGAAAAGATCGTGTCCAACACATCTACATTCCATGTTTCGCCTGTGATATCACCAAGTGCCCGCAGGGCACCCCGAATATCTACGGTGACGTATTCATTGGAGATGCGTCGCTCGAGACCATCGATAGCCTGAGTGAGGCAATCCACAGCCGAACGCAGAAGAGACGCTTGACGGGCATTCACGAGAACGTCTGAGATAGCCGATGTACTGTCCGCTACACGTCGTGAAAGAAGGCTTCGAAGATCTGCCACACCTGCGCCTGAAAGGGCAGAGCAGTGAACCATGTGGGCATTGTTCTGAGGCACCAAGCCAACACCGTCGATCTTGTTCTGAACCAAAACAACGTCAACCGCAGAAAACCTCGATCTCAAGTCTGCGCAGAGTGCGTCGGAATGCCCCGATCCCTCGGTGATGTCGTTCACCACCAACACCAAATCACTTTGCTCCATCAACGACGTTGTGAGACGGATGCCCTGCAGTTCAATGCTGTCGGCTGTTTCTCGTAAACCTGCTGTGTCGTAAAGATGGATCGCAAAGCCATCTACGAAAATTGTCTCTTCCAGGTAGTCTCGCGTGGTCCCAGCAATATCGCTGACAATGGCTCTAGTCCTCGATAGTAGGGCATTGAACAAAGAACTCTTTCCAGCGTTGGGATATCCCACAACGGCACAAAAGAAGCCGGAACGAAGCAACTCGGCAGAGCTCGCCGAATCCGCCAACGAACGGGCATAGTCTCGTGTGACTCGCAAGCTCTCTGCGAGCTGTACTTTGTTAACGAACTCAACATCTTCTTCAGAAAAATCTAACTCAAGCTCCATCAGCCCACACACATCGAGAAGCTCGGTTCGAAGGGTGGCAAGGCGCTTCGAAAATCCGCCTGCAAGCTGACGTGCAGCTGTCTGTGCGCCAACTCTCGACTGGGATGCGATTAGGTCTGCAACAGCCTCTACTTGGGTAAGGTCAAGTTTATGGTTCAGGAAGGCGCGCTTCGTGAATTCACCTGGCTCTGCAAGTCGAACACCCTTGTCGATAAGTGATGAGATCACTTGATCCACAACATGGAGGCCTCCATGACATCCAATCTCGACAACATCTTCGCCCGTGTAGGAATTCGGTGCACGGTACAGAGAGCACGTTACCGAATCGATTACGCCATTACCACCCTTCCACCATCCATAATGGATCGTATGAGATGGAACCACGTCTAGGTCTACAGACGTAGAGAACAACACCCTGACCGCAGCGATTGTACGCGCGCCCGAAATTCGGATCACGCTCAACCCCGCAGTACCTGTAGGCGTGGCAACTGCACAGATGGTATCGAAAGAGATTGCTTCGGACATGGCAACAAATCTACAACAGCTGGACGGTACTAATTGGTGCGGTTTTTGCTAGATCATCGCAATACCTTGATGGATGTTATGATTGGACCAATCGAGTTTCACCTTCCCAGCGTGAGTAGTACAAGCGACTATGCAAAGGAATTGCTGCGCACGTATCCCTTCGTGTTTGTGAGTGCGACGAACCAGACATCTGGGCGAGGGAGGAAAGGAAAGTCATGGCATGGAGACCATGGAGCAAACATCTACTGTTCATTTGGTCTCACGCACAGCAACGTTCTTGTTGCCGATGATCTATCTGCCTACATGTCCCGAGGAGCACTTGCCACGCTCTACACCCTCCGAACAACTGCACCGAGCATTCGGTTTCGGCTGAAGTATCCCAACGACGTCCAGGCGTGGACGGGCTCTGGATGGGCAAAGATATCTGGTGTATTAGTCGAGCACGAGTTTCACGGTTCGCGTTGTATAGGTACAATAGTGGGCATTGGGGTGAATGTGGATCAAGAGGTGTTCAACGAGACCATCGAACAGCCTTGTACATCGCTACTTTTGCTTGGCGTTACGGCGCAGCAAACGGCGATGCTTGATCTCCTGAAACAAGGGTTCCAATTGATGTTAGAAACGGCGTGGATAGACGTGCACAGAGTTTGGGTAGAAGAACTGGATGTGATTGGGAACCATGTTTCCGTAGTGGGTGTAGATGGGAAATGGACAGTTCAACGCATATTGTCGGATGGACGATTGGTCGTTCGAGAAGATGTGACACAACAAGAACGGATCATCAGCGATGGCGACAGTGTACGATACCAAGATCAACATGAATAACGTCGAATACGGCATTTGCGGTATCGATGTTGGTAATAGTCGAGTAAAGATCCATCATGACGATGTGTTCTTATCATTTCCGTACGACAAAGACTGGAAGAAAAACGTACAGCATCACTTCCGCGATCATACTACGCAGCGGTATTTGATCGGGCTATCGAGTGTGAATCCAAAACAAACAACGGCCATTGTGAAAGTGTTGCAACGTTGTCCAGGGCACATGGTGTTGAACGCGCACATTCTGCTCATGCGAAACGAGAAGCAGCTAAATTTCGGAGCTGTAGAAAATGCCGGAATTGATCGGTTGCTTGGAAGCATTGGGGCGATGACGAAAGTAAAGCCACCGATGATCACGGTTGATTGCGGAACTGCGGTTACCGTGAATGCTGTTTCGAGCGACCATGTATTTCTTGGTGGCGTGATCTTCGCAGGGCTATCGACGCAGTTATTTGGTCTTTCGAAACAAACAGCCGCAATTCCGGAGTTGAAATTCCAACCAGCCCAAGAGAACATTGGGGTGAATACCCAGCAAAGTTTAATGGCAGGTGTGAGTGCATCAGTATCTGGCGGAATTGCACATGCTGTTCGTAGTTTCATTGCTACGCAGTTTCAGAATGTGAAAGTTCCCGTGGTGATGAGTGGTGGAGAGGCACCGTACATGATGGACGATCTCAAGAAAGAGGGAATCGACGGTACGTATCATCAACACATGGTTACAGACGGAATTCTTGCCTTGCTTGCGCACGCGCAGTTGGCGGATATTCAAGACGCCATCATCGGAAAGATACTGCACTAAGGGGTCAGAATGCGTGACCCAGACCGATGCTAAACTGCCAATTACTGAAGCCCATGACGTTTTCTCTACCGCCGAACATAAACTTTCCCGTGGTGCGAAGCGGGTCGTAGATACTTGTTGCATAATCGATGCGGAATGGGCCAACAGGAGTATCGAATCGATATCCAAGTCCGGCCGCCACAACAGACCCTGTTACCAATTCATTCAACGTGAGTGTTCCATACAACGGTGTGGCAAGACGGTTAAAGCTGTTTCCAATATCACAAAAAAATGTGATACCACTTCGCTCGACAAAGGATGCCCACGTCTCGTTCACATCATCCGGTTTAGCGAACGTCCACCGCAGTTCAACCCCCAGCTCAACCAATGTTCCACTACCAACGAGATTGGACGTATAGTAGTCCTCACCGATCTTGCCCGTGGACGAATCGCGAAACACACCAGACACCGGACCGTGGAGTGCGCGCGACTGGAACGACCGAATGCTCGAAGAACCACCAGAAAAGAACTGACGCTCAATTGGAACATAAAGATTGTTTTGGTTGAACACGAGAATGTGTCCGAGTCGCACCTTCGTCGCAAGGATCATTCTGTCTTTCACCTTTGCATATGCAGTATTGTAAAACTGCACACGTGCAAACTCGCCGGCTCCAAAACCCACTTCCAACGCAATGTTCGAGAACGTTCCCGTCTGAGGGTTCACAGGATTGTCGCGATGTTCTCCACGAATGGAAACACCCGGAAATATTCCGGTTAACAGATTACCCGTACTCTGCAAATAGGAGTCGAGCGCCGCGAACTGTTGAATGGTCTGAAACACGGCAAGTGTATCATCACGGTTTTGCGCGTTTGAGAGAGCATCGGTGAGCGAGGATGCATAGTCGACGGGAATTTGCCGTTCAACACCCAACGACAATTCATACCCATTGAAGTAAGTGAATTTGTTGAGAGCAACAGGCAGTGCAAACTTTAAACCTGAAGATTCGAGACGAAACGGATCGATCAATCGACGCAGTGAATACATCGCACGAATCGAAAAGCTAGCACGCTGACCAAACACCTTACCCACATAAGGCCACGTTTCCGTTACGCTCGCAATTGCCTCTGTTTGAATTGGTCTGCCTTGAAGCAAGCTACTCACATCTTGGATCACGTATTGAGCTGTTGCCGACGTTGCCTGCGCGCCATGAAATGTATTGCGATACAATGCTGTGGCACCAACCCCGAGGTTCACAAAGTTGTCTATGGCCGTTTGATAGACCATGACGTCAAAACCAACATCGTATACTTTGGCGTTCTTGGTGAACACCAGTAACGATAACAGGCTGTCTGTACTTCGTGGAAGGTCCGGTCGCGTGGAATCGTAAGCAAGTGTGTCTATCGTTACAACATCGAACGTGCCAAGCGACAGTAAGTTCGCCCGTGTTTTCTGGATATTTTCAGCGCTATACCACTCTCCAACACTAAACTCCAACTGACTACGACGGATAGACTCATTCACGCTGGGATAACCATTGAGGTTCTCAAAGAACACAACATTTCCGATGCGAAACCGATTTCCGACATCGAATAGCACCACAATCGTGTCGTGTGTGCGAGACAGATCTGAGCCAACTACCGTTCGTACTATTCGAGACTTGAAGTAGCCATTGTTCTTCATCACATCAAGCATTGCACGAGTATCTAGCTCGAACTGATGTTCGGAGTATGGAGTGTTCTTTGGAGTGAAATGCTCGGTCACAGACGTATAAACGTCTGGAACGAGCGGCTCCAGTCCAAGGTAGATAACGGTGTCGATGGATGCGCGTTTACCCTCGTCGATCACAAACGTGAGTATGTTCCTCTTAGACGCCGAATCATAGCCGAAGTCGTATGAGACCGTGGCAGTGTGAAACCCATTCTGATTCAAGTATGCCATGAGCTCTGAGCTGTCCGACTCCGCTGTTCGCTGGTTATAGTAGCGCAACTCCTTTCGCACTTCTCGCTGAACCGAATCGAGTCGCTCAAGTACCACCTTCGGTGTTGCTGGATTGCGATACAGATTTGTGAGGTAGTACCTCGACAGCTGACGTGTGAAACTCAGCTCGCTCGCTCGCGACTGAATCACACCCAGCAGTTGGTCTGTTTTTGTAAGAGAACATCCCACGAACCGAACACTTTGCAACTCGCCGATATAGGCCCTACGAATGTCGTCGTTATTTGGCGTTCTTCCGGTTTCCGATTGTTGTGCCAGACACTGAGCCACACCCAATCCAAAAAGGAATAGGAAGACAACACATGGTCTATGGAGGCAATGCATCTGTTGTGTTCTTTTCCCGAACGGATCAATAGTCGTTCATCACATCATCATCCTCATTGAAGAAGATGTCGTCTGATGCCGCCTCGTATTCGGGCCAAATATCCTCAATACCCTCATACGATTGGTCTTCTGTAGAATCGTCGAGTTCCGACAGATTGTCGATCACCTGCAAGGGTGCACCAGTTCTGTTCGAATAGTCGATCAACTCTTCCTTGGTTGCTGGCCACGGTGCGTCCTCGAGCCATTTTGCAAGTTCAGGCGTCCAAAACATGTCTGCTCCGTGAAATAGTTTGTTGTTGTACGGAAATATTGAAACGGGCGCAAAGATACACGCAATGACACAGATGACGAACACTTTCTCGCACAGAATGTAGATCGTACACCATCAAACGGCCAAAAACGCCTCTGCGATGAGCATATCTAGTGGTGTTGTGACCTTAATGTTCCGTTCGTCACCCTCCACACACAACACTGGTATACCGAGTGCCTCTACGAGCGAGGCATCGTCTGTAGCCGCGAGACCTAGTTCAGCCGCCTGGGCATAGGCTTGTCGTAGCACACTTGCACGAAAGCACTGTGGTGTTTGAACCGCTCGAAGCGAAGATCTTGTAAGCGTTGCCTCTACGACTCCTCCATCGAACACAGATTTGATCGTGTCCCGAACAGGAAGCCCAGGTATCGCCGCTCCGTGCTGCAGCGCGGCAAGTCCAACCCTCCGATATAAGTCGAAGGTTGCGAAGGGCCGTACCGCATCGTGCACGAACACCAGAGTAGTATCAGAGATAACAGGGTGCTGTAAGGCGGCATGGATACTGTGTTGCCGCTCTGAGCCACCGTCAACGATCAAAACCCGGTCGCTCTGAACATTCTGGGACGAGAGCGCGTGATCGCACATGGCACGGTGCTCAGGATTGATCGCAATGATCACATATCCAACCTCTGGCATCGATAGTGCCGTGCGGACACTATACGACATCAGCGAGATACCGTGTACGTGCCGGTACTGCTTTGGTACGTCTCCTCCAAACCGAACCCCACTACCTGCAGCGGGGAGTATGATTACCCAAGGTTCCATGGCTCAAAGATAGGTGTGTTGGCTGCCAACAAAAAAGGCGTGTCTCCCATGGGAAGACACGCCTTTGGAAAGAAATGTTGCTCTTAGCGGATGATGGTGATCGGAAGCGACCGAAGGGTGCCATTTGAGCGAACTAATGCCGTATAGCAACCGCTCTGTGCAGTACCATCGTTCCAGAGGATGCTTTGCTGATCCGCGTTTACAGTGAAGGTTGCTACTGCAGATCCGATGGAATTCAAGATCGTCAGTTCGGTGCCTGTATGCAGTAGTGACCCAGCAAATGTCACAGAACCAGTTGATGGGTTCGGATAGGCATTGAGCTCAGACGCCCCAGCAACCTCGATCACCGACGTTGGATCGTCTCCATTGCCTGTGAGGTTAAAGGAGCTATTGCCGCCGTTGGAAGAGATGATCTTCGCCATGGCCGAGGCGTCACCAAGTGCGCGCGGACTGAACTTGATGCAGACCTGACTCGTGGCACCCGCCGCGATCGTGACTGGCATTGGCGTGACAACCGTGAACAAGGAAGCGTTCGTACCGGAAATCTGCGCTTGGTCCAACGTAATCGGAAGCGACGAGTTGTTCACCACGTCTGCGCATGACTGCAGCATGTTGTTCAAGATCACCTTACCAAAGACGAGCGTTACGGGAAGCGCGTAGTGGACAACACCATTACCCGTTATCGCTGTGCCAGCAGGACCTGTAGGTGTGTTTGAGCGCACCATTACTGTTGCCGTACTCATGCCCGATCTCGTTGCGGCAAAAACGATACCCACAGAGTGCATTTCACCTGGGGCAAGCGTAAATGGTGTTGACCCACCGGTTGAGATCGTGAATGTGCCAGTGCCGTTCGCGTTTTCAATGGCGATGTCCGTCACTGTGAGTGGAGCGCGACCCGTGTTCGTGATGAAGTTCGTGAGCGTTACCGTACGACTGTATTCAGCGGGTACGTCACCAGCATCGATCGACGGTTGCGACAGGGTGAGTTCAGGAAGAAGTGTAGATGGGTCTGTTACGACAATAACTGCCGAACCAGTAACCACAGAACCACAAGAGTTCGTTACGATCGCATTGTATACGCCGGCGTCTGTCGTCCTAACATTTGCAATGGAATAGGACAGATTCGTTGCGCCTGGGATGACAGAATTGTTCTTCAGCCACTTGATCGACGTGATGTCTGTTCCCGACACGCTAAGATTCAAAGCTTGGCCGATAAGTAGCGATGAGCTCAATGGCGATGTTGCGAGCCTTGGCCTTACAACAACAGTAAGTGTGGCAGGAGTGCTCGTTACAGAGAAACCACAGGTACCTGTTACTCGAACTGAGTAGTTACCAGCGCTTCCAGCGGTAAGATTTGCAAGTTCAAGCGCGTTGGTATTTGAGTTGGGAATTGCTACACCACTCTTGAACCACTGATAGTTCAAATCGAAACCATCCCCTGCAACGGCCATTGTTACTGTACTACCTACACATGCTTCCGCTGCGGTGGGTTGTCCGGTGATTCTTGGAGACGAAAACACCGAAACCACAACTTCTCTACCACCAACCGTGATATTACAATTGCCTGGATTAGCTCCGTTTCGAGTAACCAAGCACTGGTAGCGACCAACATCAACAGCTTGGACATTTGTGAGCGTAAGCGTTGGGCTATTAGAGCCAGCAATGCTAACACCGTTCTTGACCCAATTGTAGGAGAGCGTCCCGCCAACAACTGTGGCGGTTGTAGTTAGTGTTACGGTAGACCCAGGACAAACAGTCTGATCGCTTGGATTCGATGTCACTACTGGCAAAAACGCAACGTCAACTACACAAATAGAACTTGTTACAGATGGTATACATTGTCCGGAAACAACACAGTCGTAGTTGCCTACAACAGCCGCTGTACCATTTGGAATGACGTAGTTCGAGTCAGTAGCCCCAGAAATGTTCACCCCATCTTTACGCCATTGAAGCGCCATCGCCGTTGCAACTGCTCGAATGCGAAGAGTGTCTGGCCGCCCAGCACAGATAACTCGTGACGACTGAGGTTGTTGCGTGATGGTAGGGGCGATACTCACGCTAAGCCGCCCGGCTGAACTCGAAGCAAATGCAACGGTAGGATTGCAATCTTGCCTGAGAATCACATCATAGCTTCCAGCGCTCGCAGTCGTTACCGGAGAAACAGTGTACACGTTAGAGCGCGTGGTTGAAACGATGATCCCGTCTTTCCGCCACTCGTAATTCCCGGTCGTCATATCACTCGAAACAACAAAGTTGATAGTCGTACCAGTGCAAGCAGATTGTGTGAGTGGGCTTGCAGTAATGATCGGCGCAAAGCAAGGATTAACAATTCTGGCCGTTGCAAGAACAACTCCAAGTGTTTTAGCAATCGGAGTTCCAACACCAGTACACGTGTTTGATCCACCACCACCCGCCATTGTGAGTGCGCTAAAAATCGTCGCACCACCAGTGACGTACCTCAACGTGTAGGTGGCACCATTCCAACCATCACCCCAACTATCCCACGCGCGAAGTTCGTAGTCTCCTGATGGAACACTGATCGTGACGTTATTCCAAGTGAGTGGAGTACCACCGGGTGCTAGGCAGCCATAGGCGACATTAGTAGCGGTGTTCACGAGCTGCCACCCAACCTCAGATGGAAAACTTCCTGCAACCGAAGTAATCGTGAGATTGATCTGCGCACTAGCACCAAGTGTAGATGCCAGCACAACAGTCGTCACAAACAATCCGCGCAACTTGCGCACAAGAGTAGGGAGATTCATAGAACGTGGCCCGTGAGTGTGTATGAGTAGAGAAAGTTCCATTTTTCAGCTTGAAATAACGTATCCCTAACATACAGGTTTTCCACAAACGAGTTACAAAAAAAAAGCCCCCTCTTGCGGAGGGGGCTTTTTCTGAGAAATCAGAATGTATTTCTACTTATCTGACAATAGCAATTGGGAGGCTTCGGATGGAGTCACCCTTCCGAACGATCACCATGTAGGTTCCGCTTGGTACGGAATCGCCAGTCCACTGAACACTGCCACCGGCCTCGCCACATGTGAAGGACGCCACTGTCGCGCCCATGGCGTTGATGACCGTGAGCGTTGAACCCGGTGTAAGGAGTGACCCCTGGAAATTCACAGTGCCAGAAGACGGATTTGGGTAAGCGTTGAGCTCAGCAGATCCAGTTACAGCAATGATTCCCGTAGGATCGTCACCCGAGCCGGTAAGCGCAAAAGTAGTGTTGCCACCATCTGAAGAACGAACCGATAGCAATCCATCTTTCGTTCCAATCGATGTTGGACTGAACTTCACGCAGATCTGAGCAGTTGCTCCGGCTGCAATCGTTACAGGCAGCGTTGTTTGAACACTGAACATTGCCGCATCTGTTCCACTGATCAATGCTTGATCGAGGGTGATGGTCATGTTTGACGTGTTCATCACATTCGCACAATTCGTGCCACTGTTCGTAATGATGACCTTTCCAAGGTCGAGGGATCCGGGTACCGTATAGCGAAGGACTCCGCGACCGCTAAGACCAACGGTCATGTCTCCGCTTGGCGTGTTCGAAGTGATCATCAATAGAGCAGCACTTCCGCCCACCATTGGAGCATCGAAGGTGATGCCAACTGAATGTGTTTCGCCAGGCGCCAGAGTGAATGGTGTAGAACCACCTTGCGTGATCGTGAAGGTTCCCGAGCCGGTTGCGCTCTGAATCTGAAGACTCGATACCGTAAGCGGGGCCCTACCAGTATTCGAAATGAAGTTCGTGAGGGTCACAACGCGTGAGTATTGAACAGGAACATCACCTGCATCTACGTTCTGTTGCGATACGGTCAATTCGGGCAGCAATGAGGACGGGTCCGTAACCCGCACAACGGCATAACCAGTTGTTACGGCTCCACAGATATTTGTCAAAACCGCGCTGTATACGCCTGCATCTTGAACACGCACAGATGGGATCGAGTATGTAGTGCCCGTTGCATTTGCAATTGGACGGTTGTTCTTCAACCACAAAACGCCGCGAACATCCGTGCCTGAAACAAATAGGGTAAGGGGATCGCCAATCGTAAGATCAGCACCCACTGGACCAGTAGTGATCGTTGGTTGCTTGATCACAGAAAGTACGGCAGCCGTACTCATCTGTGAGAATCCGCACGTGCCGGAAACACGAACGGTGTAGGTACCGGAACTTACTGGGGTCAGGTTGCTCAAATCGAGCGAGTTGGAGTTGATGTTTGAAAGAGCAACGCCATCCTTAAACCACTGATAGGAGAGGTCGAAGCCATCAGAACCAACGGTCAACGTGGCCGACCCACCGATACAACCATCTGTTGACGCCGGCTGCGAGGTGATCTTCGGCGTTGCAAATCGTGAAACGTATGCTTCACGACTACGAACTGTAACATTGCAACCCTGAGGATTCGGACCAGCAACTGTTACTACACCTTGGTACCGGCCAATATCCCCGTCTGTAAAGGTTGGAATGGTATACGTGGACGATGTTGCGCCTGCGATCGAAACGTCATTTTTAAACCATGTGTAAGCAAGAGTGCCAACGCCTGTGGCCGTAAGGGAGAGCCTTACGGGACTGCCCAAACAAACGGTTTGATCAGCCAAATTGCTTGTCAACGTGGGAGGCGCTAGTGCTGTTACAAGCACTCCTGTACTTGTTACGGGGGGAGAGCAGGTACCAGATACAACTACGTCGTACGTGCCATTCGACGCTGGTACGGCGTTGACAATCACATAGTTTGAATCTCTTGCGCCAGTAATAGCAACACCGTTCTTTCTCCACTGGAACATCCTCCCAGCTCCCGTCGCCCGAACTGTCAGAGTACCGTCACTACCTTGACAGATGTTCAACAGCACTGGCTGCTGCGTGATCGTGGGAGCAAGGATAACAGTCAGTCTGGAAGAACCCGACCTAGACGTGGCCCCACAGACATCCGTCACAATCACATCCCAAACACCCGCATCCGTTGTTTGAACAGAGTTTAGAGTGTAAGAACTGCTGCCAGTTGTAGCTACAACAACACCGTCTTTACGCCATTGATAGGTTGGTCTTGTTGCGTCGTTTGGAGCATTGAAGGTCAAGACGCTGTTCGTACACACCGTTTGGGTTGGAGTGAAGCTGGAGATTACCGGAGGGAAGCATCCCTTGATCACTTCGAACGTAGAGGAGTACCCCTCGCAGTTAATGCCGCAAGACCAGCAATAGTTCTGGTCGAGAACCTCTTCTACACGAAAAATGTAGCCGGCGCCAGGAGTAGCGTTCGTTGGGATAGTCCAATCGTAGCCAGATGTATACCAATCGATCCTCTCATCGATTGCCGTCCAGCTGTTGCCATAATCCGAGGAGTACCACAGACCGATGTTGATGTTTCCACCACCACACCAAGACCGTGAGTCAACACCCCAATAGAAGTCGATATGGACTGCGTCGCCCTGGGTGAGCTGCTGGCCATCATAAGGACCGTACACTTGGAAATAACCATATCCCCAACAACACACAGGTCCTTGGGCTTTGGCAGGGATGCTGACTAGAAGCGCCAACATGAAAACGGCGAACAAAGCGCCAACGGAGTTTCGTACATGCCTCATGTGAGGTCCCTCATTAAAATGAACTATCTAGTTCAGTGGTGATCTGCAATTTCGGACTTTCAGAACCCAAAATCAAGTTTTTAGTTACTTGTCACGAGTATATTTACCGAACTGTAGTGCCGTCACGTCTTGCTAAGTCTTTGTTTTTTCGCAAGTTAGCAGGTCATGGCAAACAATCGTCAAATGTGGACAATCTCTCCAATCGTCGCAATACTCATTGTAGTGGTCGTCGGTCTGCAGGTCGTTATCCCAGCATGTTCACTCTACACACTTACGCTTCACAGAGAGTTTCGGTTCCTACAAATTGAGTCCGCATACCTACACGGGACCGCAACGGTCGAGATCGTGACAAACGAACGAGAAATCCAATGGACGTTCGAGGAACGTGAATGCACTTGGCAAGGGCACTCATTTGACATAATCCACGTATCTCGATCGAACGGCACAATTCGCATTATTGCCTTTCCTGACGAGAAAGAAGACGAAACCAAACAATCCATAAACACGGCACTTTCACGGGAACAACAGTCGGAACGAACCATCAATAAGGTCCTTGCCGCCTTTCTCCTTTGTCCAGTACATACAGATAACTCGAATGTAGATACAGTTATACACACAAGTGAGCTAAAAGCACCCCTCGGTGCGATGGTGGATGGTATGGTGGAAGGGTGGCAGGGCGACGTGCCCACACCGCCACCGTGGACGTGGTTTCGAACCTGAAATCTTTGTTCCACTTTAATTTTAACTCTCATGACTACAAGATGTTACGTCTTGGTGGCCGTGCTCGTATGGCTGTTGGTCTCAAGTACCGCTGCCCAAGATTCACTGCGCACACCACGAAAAGACACCACCGTCTATTCCAAATCCGACGTTGTTGTGACTGCAACTCGCTCGCAAGAACGCATTCTCGAAGTGCCTCTTGCCATCACGGTGGTTGATCCAATACTCTTCAAATCCACTCGCGGATTTGGACTCGATGAAGCACTCGCCTTCGTCCCAGGCGCCCTTGTCCAATCCCGCAACGGAAATCAAGATGTTCGGGTTAGCATACGCGGCTTCGGCGCTCGCGGGGCCGGACAAAGAAGCAATGCCGGAACCACGCGCGGTATCCGGTACTACATCGACGGAATTCCAGAAACAGAACCCGATGGGCGTACATCGCTCGACCTGATCGACGTGGGGAATGCAGCCCGAATAGAGGTGATCCGTTCGAATGCATCCGCACTATACGGGAATGCCGCAGGCGGAGTAGTGTCTATCACCACCACTCCCACAGACAACACACCATTTCTGTCTCTCCAAACATCTACGGGTAGTTTCGGATTGCTCAAGCAGAGTATTCAAGCAAACGCCCCGTTGAACAACGGACAGCTCACTGCCACGTTCACTAACACGGCATACGATGGCTGGCGCGATCACTCTTCAACAAAGCTTCAGCAAGCCAACGTTGGTATTCGTACACGCCTTACAGACAACACTCGCTTGAACGTGTTCCTCATTGGCGCCTACAACGAATCGCGAATACCAGGAGCACTTACTGCCGCGCAGTACAGTGCGAATCCTCAGCAAGCACAGGGCGACCCATCGGTCTACAACCCAACGTATGTGGCTCGCGATGAACGTCGTATCAATCAATTGGGTCGCATCGGAATGACGCTCGAACACGACTTCGATACACAGCATGGTATCAGTGCCATGTCGTTCCTACAATCAAAAGTCCTCCAACGTAGCGAACGCAACACATGGCGTGATTTTGATCGGTATCATGTTGGAGCGAACATTGTGTACCACTTCAACACGGTCATCTCGGAAGATGTGTTCACGAAGCTACTCGTAGGTATTGACGAGCAGTACCAAGATGGCGCAATACGGTTCTACAACCTCAACCTGACGACAAAGGGTCGTGGCACACAGCTTCGTGATAACAAGAAGGAAGGCGCCAACAATCTTGGTGTGTTTATTCAAAACGAGTTGATGTTCAATAATGTCAGCATGCTTCTAGGGTGGCGGTATGACAACATCACGTATTCCTCGCAGAATTTCATCAACCCATCCATCGATCAAGTCAAACACTTCACGCAACTCACCCCAAAGCTTGGTGTAACATGGCGCATCGAACCAACTGCGTCTGTCTATGCCAACATGGGCGGTGGGATCGAAGTACCGGCGTTTAACGAGATCGATCCTCCGGCAGCTGGTGGACAAGACACGGTGTACTCTATCAATCCGCTGCTCGACCCGATTCGAACAACAACGTATGAACTGGGTCTGAAAGGCATCAAGTCGTATGAAGACCAAGTGATCTCTGCACTTTCGTACGACATTGCAGCGTTCTACATCAGCGTGACGAACGACATCATTCCGTATCGCGATGGACGCTTCTACATGACGGCCGGCAATACCCATCGGTTGGGCGGTGAGTTCGGTGGGACACTCGGTACATCGTTCGGCTTATCATTGCGTGGAACGTTCACGTATATGCAGAGCGAGTACAACTCGTATTCAATCGACAGCGGATTCGTCGATCCATCGCTTGCAGGAACAACAACATCGTATGCGGGCAACGAACAACCAGGCCTGCCGTCGTTGTGGTACTCACTGCAATTGCGATATGATGTTGCAGAAGTAAAAGGACTCTATGCTTTCACCGAGATTCGAAGCGTTGGCAGTTATTTTGCGAACGACGCAAACACCATCAGTGTAGATCAGTACACAGTTGTAGATGCGGCTATCGGCGCAGAGATCACGTTCGCACATGCACTACTGCTACAAGGAAGCATTCGTATGAACAATATAGCCGGTACACAGTACATGGCTTCTGCTTGGATTAATCCAGATTCGACTGCAGGTGGAATACCATACATCGAATCTGGTATTCCTCGCAACTTCGTGTTGAACATTGGACTGAAGTGGTCGATCTAACGATCTCACCGTAACAACGGCGAGTCACTACGCACGAAAGAGCCGGTACGTATCACATCCATAATGTGATACGTACCGAGTTTGCGTGCACGCAAAAACCCCATCCATGCAAGCTCTGCAAATCGACCGTTGTCAAGCTGATCGAAGAGCCAGTGATCGGCAAAGTCAACCTTCTCTTGCTTCATCCCCGCACCAATCTCCATCAACCACTTTCTGTTGTAACGCTCCTGCGAACCAATCGTAGACGTCATCACGAGCGGCAAACCCAACCCAACATAGAACGAGAGTTCACTCGGCTTGGTCCACAGAATATCCGTGGTGCGGATGGCCTCGTTGAATTGCGTGAAGTATGAATCGAGATTGCTGGCATAGAGCACACGTACGGACTCGGCATCGCCAACAATGTCAAGTCGCTCTTCATAGAAATAGTCAGCAACTTCTTTGCGCGTTCCAGCAACCAGATTCAAGCGCATAGTGCCTTCGATAAGTCGCCGCTTGAATGTCTTCATCAAGCGCGCCCCTATCTCCTTCAATGCGCCTGCCCCACCAACAGCGTAGGTGATAGTGAGAGCACGTCCTTCGGGCACAGGTGTGTCTGCATAGCCTTCCAAGAAATGTCGAACACTTGCACCGTGCAGCGTATGGAAACGGTTCGTCGGATCCAGCACACGTAGTCGGATGGCAAGGTCGTGCCGGAGGGTGGCAAGGTCTCTGCCGCCAAGCAAGGCCTCGTCCAATGGAAAGCCAGTCAGAAAAATGCGTTCTGGGGGAACGCCATACGAACGCAATCGTTGCGCGGCTTTTCCGCAAGGCGCGAAGTAATTGATCCTGCTTTCCCACGGTTCGCGAGCTACCCATACTCTGTGCAGATCGGCATCACAGATAATGCTGTACACAGACTCATGTCCGCGCAGGTCTGCCTTGATCGCCGGCACATAGAACGATGTTAGAAGAGGCAGATGCTCCTCACGCATAGCATTCATCACACCTTCTCCCAAACCACGATCGAGTTGACGGTGAAGCTGATTGACTTCAAAGGTGGTGTGCGAAAGATTTCGAATTGGGTAGAGTGCCGGTATATGCAGAATGTGATCCAACACAGAAAAGATGCGTTTGCCGATAATCGGTATGCCTTTAGCGCGCGAGAACGCTTCGTAGAGTCGGAGATACCTCCGCCACAGCTTTCGTTCTGATTGTGAGGCGTGCTCATTATCGCCGGCTGCGATGATCCCACTATGCGCAACGTGCCTAAACGGCCACGTCGCACGCTGGTGGCCATAGCCCATGTCTGCGCTCACAACCCAAAGGGGATGGTCGATCACACTCACAACGCTCTCTTGATGCGATTCGCATTCCACACATCAATGCCTGTAGGGGGTTGCTCGATGGCACGAACAATTGCCTGCACCACTTGCTCTCTCGTATTGAACACCATGGAGCGTGCGAGACGTGAGATGCCCGGAATGAGTCGGCCTATCCAAAGCAAAGGCATTACGAGATATGGCCAACGTCTGCCCGGACCCAGCACATAGTATGGACGGATGATCGAGGCCGTGAGACCGAGCGATGTGATGAGTGCTTCCACTTCGGCTCGCACAGCCACATAGGCCTTCATCACTGGGATGTCGAGCGGTACGCTCAAGTAGACGTAGTGCGGAATCCCCGCCTCCTTACAAGCCCATGCTCCCTCTTTGCCAGCACCACCATCAACGCGGCGAAACTCCTCGGCCTTTGCTGGACTTGGACTTGGCGTTCCAATGAGTTGCACAAATGCATCGAAGCCACGAATGGCATCAAGGAAGGTGGCACGGTCGAGAGGGTCGGCAACGATACAATCGGCGCCGGCTGGCAGTCGAGATTCGGTGCCTGGTCGCATGATCGACGTCACATGCATGCCGCGTGCAACCAGGGCCACAACCAAGGCCCGACCGATGAAGCCCGTACTGCCGGCGATAGCAATGCGCTTCATGTTAGCGTACCTTGAACGAAGCCATCGCAATAATCGCAACCATGATGGCAACGATATAGAACCGAGTGACGATCTTCGATTCGTGCCATCCGCGTTTCTCGAAGTGATGATGCAACGGAGCCATAAGGAAGACTCGCCTGCCTGCACCAAACCGTTTCTTCGTGTACTTGAAGTACGTCACTTGTATGATCACAGAGATGGTCTCTGCAAAAAACACACCACCTACGATGGGCAACAAGAATTCCTTCTTGATGAGCACACATAACACACCGATCGCCCCACCTAAGGCAAGAGAACCGGTGTCACCCATGAACACTTGCGCAGGGTAGGCATTGTACCACAAGAAGCCCATGGCAGCACCAACGAGCGCTGCACAAAAAATGGCGAGCTCATCGGTTCCGCGCAAATGCATGATGTTCAAGTAGTCTGCAAAGAAGGCGTTGCCACTGAAGTAGGCGATCACGGCAAGAGTGAGCGCTGTGATTCCAACCGTTCCGATGCACAGTCCGTCAAGTCCGTCCGTGAGATTCACAGCATTCGATGTGGCCGTGATAATGAAGATCACCACCGGGATATAGAGGATTCCAAAGTCGAAGCTGATGTTCTTCTGGAAGGGTACGGTAGTGAGCGTTCTCACTTGTTCGAACGACGAAGAAAACCACTCGGGAAAAAAGTAGATCACGCTACCTACAACAAGGCCGGTGAATACTTGACCTACGATCTTGTATCGACCGATAAGTCCCCTTGGTAGCTTCTTGATCACCTTCAAGTAGTCGTCCAAGAATCCAACCGCACCAAGTGATGCAGTTGTGAACACGGCAAGAAGTACATACATGTTCGTGATGTTGGCCCACAACAACGTAGGAATCAACACGCTTGCCAACACGATCAAGCCACCCATCGTAGGTGTTCCCGCCTTCAGCGAGTGACTACCAACTTGGTGCAATTCCTTCTTTGCCTGCTCGCCGATCTGTAATCGTTTGAGGAAGGCAATGATGCGCGGACCCACCAGGAGTGCAATAAGCAAGGCCACAATGGCCGCCGCCGCGGCACGAAAGGTGACGTATTGAAAGAGATTCATGCCCGGGAAATCAACATTTGAAGCCCGAAGCATTGCCGCCAAAAGATAGAGCATGTGTTACGTCCCCCGTAGATGCTCGATGACCCGCTCCATCGTCATGCCTCGCGAACCTTTCACGAGCACAACGGAATCGATACCCGCATTCTCCTGCACGATCTCTGCGCAACCTTCGTGCGTATTCACCCAAAACACATGTTCACTGTCGATAGCCTCTACTGCTCGGCGGAATTCATCGCCTGTTGCGATCACAAGATCCGACACCTCGATGGCTTCTGTTAACACCGCCATGTGCTCATCAAAGGCAGATGCACCAAGCTCGCGCATATCACCAAGCACCGCGAACCGTCGCTCGGCGGGGTATCGCTGTAAGGTGGCAAGGGCAAGATGCATGGATTCCGGATTGGCATTGTAACAGTCGTTGAGAACAACGAGCGAGCCAATGCGCTCTACCGACATGCGAGCATATCCGTGCGAGACCGGAGGTTGATAGGACATGAGCGCCGCCCGCACTTCATCTGCCGTCAGATGCAACGACCAAGCAATGGCGATGGCACTTGTAGCGTTGCGCGCACCCGCTATGCCGTGCGTATGCATTGATGCACGGAAGGTGAACTCACCGTGCATCGTGTGCATCGTTGGATGAAGCTCTGCATCGTAGGCCACCTGCGGATGGATGTCGGCTGGCGTGTCGAGCGCGAACGTGATCACACGACGTAGCGCAAGGCGCGATGCGCCAGGTATGGCATAGGGCTGCAATCGCTCATCGTCCATGTTCACAAAGGCCAGACCTTCGTGGTCGTGAAGATAATCGAACAGAGCTGTCTCTTCTTTTTCAACCCCATCGAGATCGATGAGCTTTTCTAGATGCTCTTTGCCAATGTTCGTGATGAGTCCGTGCGTTGGCTGTACCATCGCGCACAACACTTCGATCTCTCCCGGCTCGTTGGTCCCAATCTCGATCACGGCGCACTCGTGCTCTTCTGTGAGTTGCAATAACGTAAGTGGCGTGCCCACTTGGTTGTTGTAATTGGATGGTGTCTTGAGCACGTGCATGGCCTGCGACAAAACGTGCGCTGTGAGTTCCTTGGTAGATGTTTTTCCGGCCGCCCCGGCTATGGCTACGACAGGGATGTGAAATCTCCGTCGGTGATACCATGCGAGCGAGCCTAGCAACTGCAACGTATGGGCCGTCGGAAGGAGCAATCGACGTATCAGTGGGTCAGCTGCATTGAAGAACGCATTGCTCACTACACAAAGAGCAGCACCCTTCTCGATTGCAGCGAGAACGTGATCGTGACCATCGAACTGCTCACCCTGTAGGGCCACAAACATGTTGCCCGACACAAGTGTGCGAGTGTCGGTACTCACACCAACAAGGGAAAGCTCGCAAGGGAGATGAGACGCTCTCTCGCCCGCGATCTCGCGCAGGTCTGATGCTGTGAACGGAGCGGAATTGATCATGCGTGGCAAATCTACAAAAGGCGAGCAGCGGCGCGAAGCTTTGCGCTCCGAGAACGCGGATTTGTTTCGACTTCCTGCGGTTGCGGCTCGATGGCCTTCTTCGTAAGCAAGGTGAGCATGCCGCTGTGTTTACGAAAAACGTCCTTAACAATCCGGTCTTCCAGCGAATGATAACTCATCACAACAACACGCCCGTCCGGTGCGAGCAAAGGGATCATCGACTCTAGTGTTGCCTCGAGTCTTGAGAGTTCGTTGTTCACGGCAATGCGCAACGCTTGGAAGATGCGCGACATGGATCGTGATTGGTGCTGTGGGGGCACGACCGTCACCACTACGTTTCTCAGATCGAGCGTCGTATGGAACGGTGCAAGGTTCCTACGGTTCACGATGGCGGCAGCAATACGCCGTGAAGAGGGATCTTCACCAAAGTCATAGAAAATCTTTGCGATCTCTTGCTCGGAACGTTCGTTCAGAATGTCGGCCGCCGTTATGCCGGTGGCTGTAAAGCGCATATCGAGCGGTGCATCGGCCCGATAGCTGAATCCACGCTCGTGATGATCGAATTGGTAGGACGAGACACCAAGGTCGAGTAAGATCCCGTCTACAGGTCCTTCGTCGCGCATCACGCCTGCCATGTGCTCAAAGTTCGTGTGATTCAGAATCGGTTGCATGGTACGGTCGCCGGTTTTCACCCTAAATCGTTGTTCGCAGTGGTGAATAGCAACCTCGTCTGCGTCAAACGAAAACAGTCGACCCCCCTCGGCTAACTGAGCAAGGATCAGAGCCGTATGGCCGCCACCACCAAGCGTTCCGTCGCAATACGTGCCGTTGGAACGAACGTTCAGATAGCGTAAACATTCGTGTGCCATCACGGGCACATGGTAATCTGTTGGGTCAAGTCGTTTCATGGAAGCTGGAAATTGGCGATTTTCGAACTACGAATGATGAAAGCACTTCTCTTCTCGACACTACTGCTCTGCACGGCAAGTGTTGTACACGCGGTTGTTCCTGAACAGCGTGACCAACTTTTACGTGGAGCACGGGTCTATACATCCTACTGTAAGCGCTGTCATGGCGTAGACGGACGTGGCATCGACGGATATCGCAACATCCGAGATCGACAGGTGCTGCGTGGAGATTCTTCCATGCTTGTGACGACCGTTGCCTTTGGTGCAACGGGCATCGACCCAACGAAACCCACAGGCATCCGTGCCACCATGCCCGCCTTTCCCTTTCGAGATCAAGACCTAGCCGACGTGGCCTCGTACGTTGCTCACATGATGGCAGGCAGAACCCTAGAACTCACGGCGGAAGACGTTCGCGCTATCAAGACGGCATACCAAGATGCGGCTCTCCTACGCATTCGAACGCCGAAGAAGTGATCACAGAAAAACACTCAGGCTGTCAACACCAATCGGTTCAATACTCATAAAGGCTTCTGCGTGCTGCACGCCAATAAGCCTACCGTAGTGGCGGGAGCGCATAACGAGTTCTTCAAGAAATTCCGGACGTGAGATGTAGGTGGTTGGCTCGTCCGACGTGTACAAGTGTGGCAGATGAAACTGCGACGTGTAGGCATAGATCGATTCCATGCGAGCTTCGTGCGTGTCCGTTACGTCTACATAGAGATCCGGCTTCGTTTGCAGTTCATACTGCTGCTCAAAACAGAACATGCGCGATGGTTGGTGCGGCTCTTGATCTACTCCATTACGAGTGGTGCGCACCTTGGTGAGTCCGCTCAAGAAGGCGGCTGCCCTCGCAAGACGATGCACGGCCTCGTGGTCGGGATGGCGTTCAAATGGAGGTGGAATGAGCATGATGGTTGGCTTGTAGGCGCGAATCGCTTCCACCACACGCATGATGTTCTCGTTAGTGTGCATGATGCCACCATCTGGCATCCCAAGGTTTTCGCGCTCGGTTACACCAAGGATAGCAGCGGCATTGCGGGCCTCTTCGGCTCGAAGCTCGGCTGTACCACGGGAACCAAGTTCGCCACGTGTGCACTCCACGAATACCACGCGCCTACCCTCATTGGTGAGCTTCTTCACTGTGCCGGCGCACGAGAGCTCTACATCATCCGGGTGTGCAGAGATCAGCAGAACGTCTGTCATCCGATATCTCCAAGCTAATCGAGTTTTGCAACGCGCTCCGTGTGACGTCCGCCTTCGAAATCAGTAGAGAGAAATACGCGAACCATGTCCATGGCAAGGGGCAAGGCGGAAAGGCGTTCACCAATAGCAATCATGTTGCAGTTGTTGTGCAGGCGGGCGAGTGTGGCCATCTCTACGCTAGTGCAGTTTGCACATCGAATGCCGTGGACTTTATTTGCGGCAATGGAGATACCGATGCCGCTACCACACACTACCACACCAAACTGCGCAGTCCCGTTGGAGACAAGTCGAGCAGCGGCCACGCCGAAGTCAGGGTAATCCACGCTATCCAGCGAATGTGTTCCTACGTCCCGAACATCGTGTCCGTTTTCGATGAGCATGGCCTTGAGCGCTTCCTTGTGCGCAAAGCCCGCGTGATCAGCTCCGATGCTGATTATCATGGATGAACTCCCGTACTGCCAAATCCACCATCGCCACGTGCTGTAACGCTGAGCTCGTCTACCACAGCCCACTCAGCATGCTCGTGCTTCGCGATCACCAATTGCGCAATGCGCGATCCGCGTTCTATCACAAACGGTTGTTGGGAGAAGTTGGCAAGAATCACGTTGATCTCGCCACGATAGTCACTATCGATGGTACCGGGTGCATTCAAGGCAAACACACCGTTCTTCGCAGCCAAACCACTTCGAGAACGTACCTGACATTCGTAACCCATCGGTACTGCCAAGGCAATGCCGGTTGGAATCATCACTACAGTGCCCGGCTCGAGCGTGACGGATCCCGCAACGGCGGCGTGAACATCCATACCCGCAGATCCACTTGTAGCATATGCTGGAAGTGGCAAATCAAGGGCGTGGGGAAGGCGTTGAAGGTGTATGCGCATGTGCGAAACTACAACGAAGAGAACTTCCGCTTACTTTCTGCCAAAGTCCGCTGGATTTTCGCCCCAAAGTTTCGTTTCCCATTTGATCACGGGATTGACAACGGTGTTGTTCTTCAGCCAAGACTCAGCGCGATCGAGAAGGTCGAAGACATCGGCATTGTTGGACGTGCGCTGTACGGTGGTCTTTGCGTGTTTCTTCTTGACCCACGAAAGGGCTGTACGACTGTCGGTGTAAATAGGTAAGGAATTGCCTTGTCGCTTCAGCATGGCAAGCGCATGCACCACCGCTAAGAATTCCCCGATGTTATTCGTGGAGTCTTGGTAGGGTCCCATTCGAAAGAGTTCTGCTTGCGTTTCGGTGTCCACGCCTCGATACTCCATCACGCCGGTGGTCATGTCGCACGCTGCGTCTACACTAACACTTGGCAGATACGGACCTCCCACTCGAGGGGCCGTCTTCTTTGCTGCCGGTGTAGAACGAACAACAACTGGCGCGCCGGCAGCGAATGCGCGTTCTGCTTCTACACGCGTTTCGAACGAGCGATACCGTGCACCTGCAACACCATGTACCTGAGCCTTACAGGTGTCCCACGATTCAAAGATGCCGGCATTCTGTCCGGTCCATACCACGTACCACTTCTTCTTTGCTGCTGCCATGATGCAAAGCTACGCTTCGTTGTCACGTTCCACACAGCTCATGTCCACTAGTCACATCACAACGGCACATGGAGCAACTATGTATTCGCGCGTCCTCTCAGCATCGGTGTTTGGGATCAATGCATTTCCGGTTGACATCGAAACACACCTTGAAGCGGGTATTCCTGGCTTTCAGATCGTAGGACTGCCGGACTCTTCTGTACGTGAATCCCGTGAGCGCGTGATCGCTGCAATGAAGAACTCCGGCTTTGGTTTTCCACCTCGAAAGATCACCATCAACCTTGCTCCGGCAGACATTCGCAAGGAAGGAAGTGGATTCGATCTTCCGATCGCTATTGGCATTCTCCTGGCACGCGGAGACCTCGAAGCAATCAACGTAGAGACAACAGTGTTGCTCGGAGAACTAGCGCTTGATGGAACATTACGTCCTGTGCATGGCGCATTGAACATTGCACTATCGCTCTACGCTCGGGGCGTACAACGAATTGTGCTACCGTTCGCGAATGCAGACGAGGCAGCACTCGTCGAGGGTCTTGGTGTGTATCCTGTGACGTCGTTACAAGAGACCGTAGACTTCCTCGCGGGGCGAACTGAGGTAAAGGCTCGCAGCATCGATGCCAACGAACGATTCCGCACAACGGTAGATCATTACGCCGTAGATATGCGAGATGTGAAAGGGCAGCAAGGCGTGAAGCGGGCTATGGAGGTTGCTGCTGCAGGCGGACATAATATCCTGATGATTGGACCACCTGGATCGGGAAAAACGATGATCGCGAAACGCCTTGCCACCATTCTTCCTCCCATGACCCTTGCAGAAGCACTCGAAACCACGAAGATCCATTCCGTGGCGGGAATGCTGCCGCCCGGACAGGCCATAGTGGCGACGCGACCGTTTCGTGCCCCCCACCATACAATTTCTGATGCGGCTCTTGTTGGTGGAGGTGTAGGCGTGGTGCGTGCCGGAGAGATCTCGCTATCTCACCACGGTGTGTTGTTCTTAGACGAGTTGCCGGAGTTCGCGCGGAATGTGCTGGAAGTACTTCGACAGCCGCTTGAAGACAAACGAATTCGAATCTCACGTACGAAGATGACCGTGGACTATCCGGCGAACTTTATGCTTGTGTGCTCGATGAATCCTTGTCCGTGCGGACATTACGGCAATCCGTTTCACGAGTGCCAATGTCAGCCGGTTGCCGTTCAGCGGTATCTCTCGAAAGTGAGCGGACCGCTTATGGACCGTATTGATATTCACATTGATGTTCCCGCTGTGCGAGTTCAAGAACTATCGGTTGGGCACACAGGTGAGTCGTCTCATGATGTGCGGGCGCGCGTGATGCAGGCGCGTGACGTGCAGATCGCGCGATTCAAAAATCAACCCTCGATTTTTAAGAATGCAGACATGTCGACGAAAGACATTGCCACCTTTTGTAGGTGCTCAGATGAAGCGTCAGAGATACTACTCCTAGCTATGTCGCGACTGGCACTTTCTGCGAGAGCGTACGACCGGATCTTAAAAGTGTCGCGGACGATTGCAGACCTCGATGGATCCGATGGAATCGAGAGCCGACATGTGAGCGAGGCGGTGCAGTACCGAAGTCTTGACAGGCAGCAGTGAAACCTTCACAATACGTCGGCGTACTAACGAGATCGATTCAGAAGAACACGTCCCTTGTTCTTCAACGTCCCATGCAAGCCTCTCGTCGTACAACGAGAGGCTTGCTCTTTTTGCAACGTCCTATTACATCAGCTTGCGCGACGCTGTGTGGTCTGCCACAAGTTTATGGCGCACCGTCACGAGTCCACTCCCGATCCCAGCGAACTTCAAACCAAGGTCCGACTCAGCCTTTAGTGTGATTAGGCCACCTCGTAGCGGACGTTTTGCAGCTTGCTGAAGAGAATCCGTAGTGATGGGCTCGATCTTCGGGTTGGCGATCTTGAACGTATCGGCAATACGAAGTGCGAATTCGTACCGACTGAGATAGTCCGCGCCACCCACGTGATAGATACCAGTGCGGTCCTTGGCGATGATGCGCAAGGTGGCTAGAGCTAGATCATCGACGAGCGTTGGATTCGAATACTGGTCGTTGACGATCTGCACCGTTCCATCGTTATCAAGCGACTTCAGAAGCCACTTGACAAAGTCTGTGGAATCAGGTTCTGGTCCATACACCACGTTGGTTCGGATGATTGCCGCGGGAACCCCTGAGCCTAGGCACACATTCTCGCCGGCGAGTTTACTCTTCCCATAGTAATTGATCGGACGTGGCACATCAGATTCCGCATACGGGCCCTTCGTGCCATCGAACACATAGTCTGTGGAGTAGTGAATGAGTCGCGCATCAATCACACGACACACACGGGCAAGGTGTTCAACGAGCGTCACGTTCACGGCCCAAGCCTGTCCGCGATCCGTCTCACACGCATCCACATTCGTCATCGCAGCCGTATTGATCACCACATTGGGTAGAATAGCAAGCAATGGCTCCTTGAGGGCAGTGCGATCAAGGATATCGATCGAATGCACATGAACGCGAGGCTCAACGTTTACATATGTTCGCGATGTGAACAAGTGCAACTCTGCATCTGTTTCTTCAAGTAACAGCGCCGTCAGTGCTTTGGCTGTTTTACTTCCGGCTCCGACGATGGCAATGGTTGTTGGTGTCATGGTACAAGTCTCAAGCGGAAACGGAATATGTTGGACTCACTGTCGAATCCTGAAAGATAGGTAGTGCGCGATGCTTCGTACGTGTGCATCAGTTCGAGTCGCCACAACCTGTCGAATCGATACCCAAGTCCAACACGAAACGATATTCCATCATTGTATCGTTCCGGTGGTGGGCCATCAACATTAAGAAATAGCTCAACGTCTGCCTTAGCATACATGCCCCCCGGTTTGGGACCCTCAGATCCTAGCAAAACAAGTGTTCCAATTCGCAGCCGCATCCGTTGCCTAACAATGGACGAATCTGCACAGGTGTAGTCCATGCCGCGTACCTCGTACCGTCCGAACGCATACCATCGCCAACCAGACTCGCCTATGTAGAGCGTGTAACGCGCACCAAACACAGGTCGAATTTCAACCACATCGGAAATCGCTCGCTGTTTTTGTATACGAAAGAAGTATGGCGCCGTGGATGTCGACATTCGGCGTTACCGCATACTCGACATTCGGATACACATCCACAGACCACCACCCATTATGGTATGTAATCGCGCTAATCGTAGGATTGATGTTCAATACTGCTTGCGAATGGATTCGAATGCCGTACATCTGTTCAACCCACAGTTGCGTTGCGGATTGTGCGAACACATCCATTGCAGGAGTAAGGATGGCAAGAAGGAGGAGGGGCAGCAGACGCATGAGTGCGAGTACAATCAACAGCGGTGTACCGTCTCGCGACTCTTACAACAACCAACAGAGTGCAATCATTCAGAGGCAGACTTCTGAAGCACCGAACCGACGTTGCTACTTGAAGTCCGTCGGTTGCTCAAGGGTATAGACGGCCTCTTTGAATTCATCCATGCGGTTCATAACCACGGCCAGTGCGTCGTGGAGGCCCTGATTGTAATAGTGGCCGCCGAAATGTTTTGTGATGAAGTCCAGAAGAAACTCGGCGTCGAACCGACCCAATTCTTGGTAGAGCTCGCGCTCGAAATACTCGCGTAGCGTGCTTACGAGTTCGTCTTTGACTGCAAGATTGAATTCAACAACAGGCATCGTATCCTCGATGTATAGTACAGTTCACCACCAACAATTTGCAGAAGCATGGTCGAACTCGTAGATTAGTAACCATTCACTTACACAAAGCACACCGTTATGCGCAGAGACGTTTTTCAAGCCATTGCCGACCCAACGCGTCGCAATATTCTCAAACTCGTCTCCAACACTCCAATGAACGTGAACTCTATCGCAGAGAACTTCAAGATGAGTCGCCCAGCTATATCTCAGCACGTGAAGATTCTCGAAGAATGTGGGCTTATAGAGGTGCGCTCCACTGGACGCGAGCGACACTGCCATGCCACCCTCTCACCCCTCACAACTGTCCAAACGTGGTTGCAGCTCCTTTCGGTTGCTACCATAGCGCCCAAAACCAAACGAATTCTTAAGCCAAAGGCAACACCCAAGGCCGTGGTCCCACCGTCGACCGCTCCGGATGTGATTACGGCGGCTGGACCGATCAAGGAAAAGAAGGGTAAGAAGAGCGAGAAGAAGACAAAGAAAAAAAGGGCAAAAAAGGAAGGTAAGAAGGGCAAAAAGGGCAAAAGCGGCAAATAAGTGCAAGAAGTTGTCACATGGGGGCACCTTGCAAGCACTTTCGCTTGACAAGGGCCGAATAAATCGGTATGTTAGTCCACATTCTTAGCTAACACCATGACAGCCGCCATGATCACCGTCAACGTCCACGAGGCGAAAACCCAATTGTCTTCACTCCTTGCTTCCGTCGAGAAGGGGGAGGAAGTAATCATAGCACGCAACGGTACGCCGATTGCACAACTCATATTGTACAAGACCACTCACACGTTGCTTGGCTGCGCAGAGGGGACTGTTGCCTACATGAGTAGCGACTTCAACCAACCACTCACGGATTTCGACCCCTACCAATGACGCGCTATCTGTTGGATACCCACGCGTGGCTTTGGGCACTTTCACACCCAAAACTTCTCACGCCGAGAGTCCGAAAGATCCTTCAGGATCCTCAGGGTCAGGTGCACTTCAGTCTGGTATCTGCCTGGGAGATCTCGATCAAGCGATCGCTTGGTAAGCTTGAGCTGAAGAATGTGGACGAACTAGACGTGTTCATTACTCGAATCAATTCTAACGCAGGTGTTGTAACGCTACCTATCACGATGACCGACGTGTGTAGTGTTAGTGAATTGCCGTGGCATCATCGAGACCCATTCGACCGACTTCTTGTGGCACAAGCGCAGGCCGGTAACATGGCATTGATCACCAACGATCCGCAGCTCGGGGAATACGATATTGATGTGATTTGGTGATGAATGCGTGCATGCCATCGTCGCTTTGGTGTTCATAGAAACCAGAACACGAAGGAATGGAGATTAGATTGGAGCTTGCACAGGCTGTGGTTTTACGTGGACGTCGAGTTGTGGATACGGGACACGAATGCCAGCCTCTGCAAACGCAACACTGACTGCAAAATTAACTTGACTCTGCAGCGAATCGGGCGTGTGCGCGTACTGGCTCGTCCATACCCACAGATAGAACTTAAGTGCGGAATCACCGAACGATTCAAAGATCACAACCGGAGGCGGTTCTTTGTGAATTCCGTCGTTCGCATTTGCAACTGCAAGTAGGACGCGTTCAACTTCTCTCGGATCTGCATCGTACGAGGCGTTCGCATAGATCTTCAATCGGACCGTTTCATAATCGAGCGAACGATTGATCACTGTCGAACCAATGAAATAGGAATTTGGAACGATCACCGACACTCCCTCGTTGGTCCGGAGCGTAGAGGCACGAATGGCGATGTCGACAATGTTTCCTTCGATTCCATCCACCACGATCCGGTCACCAAGTTTGATCGGGCGCTCCAGTAGAATCACAATACCGCTCACGAAGTTGTTCACGATATTCTGCAGTCCAAAACCAATACCCACACTCAATGCGCCAAAGATCACGGCGATCGCTCCCAGGTGGAGACCAGACCACTGAACGGCCGAGATCACAGTAACGATGATGACCAAATAACTAAAGAGAATCAGGAAAGAATTGATTGGACCAAGATTTGCACCCTTCCGCTTGGCAACCCGCTTCATGACGATTCGACGGAAGGCGCGAAGGACGAGCACGACAATAACCGCGACAACTATCGTGATGAGTAGCGGCTTGATTGTCAGTCCCTGAGCTCCCGTATTCAGGATGGGAGTTTCGAGTAGAAAGGTCATGAACTCGTTCATGGACGTCCAGCAGTAGTGAGAAGCGCTTCGCGCGCGGTACAACTGACTTCATCAGACTGCAAATGTTCCCTAAATTGACGTACACAGAGGCAAGAGAGGGTGTCAATGACACGGTCTGTAACAGTTGTACTCATGCTGCTGATGGCGACGATGCTGTGTACAGCACAGCTCACCGTCACGTCACCAAATGGTGGTGAAGTTTTCGATGTTGGCCAGATCGCTACACTGCGGTGGACCGGTACGGCATTTCCAGATTCAACTTCGATTGACTATTCAACGGATGCAGGTACAACGTGGACGTCGATCGTCCGCAATTGGCAGCAGTCCTCGTATCGGTGGCTCGTGCCGAACACGCCCTCAACCCAATGCCTTCTTCGCGTCACAGGTCCGCTTCGCACCACAAACGGCGGCACGGTCCAACTCCGTGATATATCGCGCTCTTCAACAATCCCACACAACTCCATCGACATCACGAACGATGCCACTCTCGCCGTTGTTGCCGACGAGGATGGATAGGTGATGCTCTTCAATGCCGTCACCGGTGTACTACAAGCGAAGCAACAGATCCAACAACTCACGGCATCTGGTGCACGCGTGATCCGCGCTGTGTTCTCGAGTGATGAAACGTGGGTGGCTGCTCTGACGGAAGAAGACACGGTCTTTATCCTCCGCGTCCCAGACCTTGGCGTTCTTGATCATTGGGCAACGCGCATCGGAAAGCGCGTTCCACTCGAAGACCGATGGATTGCAACACAGCCGGGTGGAACTCGCATTGCAGTGTCAAGCTTCACACACTCTCGAACGTATGAACGTAACGGTGTAATCGTTGCAGAACTGGCACGATTGAGCTCATCATCAAACACCTGCATTGATTGGACACCGAACGGAATAGAGGTTGTGGTGAGTAGCGGATCCGAAGGACACTACCGAGCTAATGCGACAACGGGAGCGATGTTGGCTACGTATACCACGCCGTCGTTCCCCGGCTTCGTGTCGCCAAGCGGACGGTACTTGGCATCACAAACAAAGAACTCACAAGCCGTCCTCATACGCGACATCGCATCTGGCGCAACCGTTGGTACCGTTGCTAGATGCAGGATCAAGTGGCGGACGACTTGAGCGATTCAATGTCGACGGAACGATCATCGACGCGCTCACGTCGCAACCGTTCGGTTTCGGATCTACATGTTTCGATCGAATAGGCTCGGTGATCGGCGGCGCATCGGGAGGGTTCTCTGTAGTGATACGAACAGGTTCTGCGACATTGGCAGAGCAAGACGTCTCTAACGCCGTGTGGGAGATACGTACAGCTATAGTATCAGACACGGCAACGCTCTCGCTCGATTCCGTCCGAACCACAACACGACGCGACGTGCAAGTGCCTCTCCGCCTTGCTCCCTCCAATGCCACCATCCTTGCCGGGCTTATATCACTTGACGTAGATGTGGCGTGGAATGCTTCGCTTGCAGAGGTGAAGGGCGGCGTGGCAGCAGGGACAATTGTGAACGGAATTCGCTTGGTTACGTTCACGGTACCAGTGGTGCCGATTAGCGCAGATATTGTGGCCTACCTCGATCTGCGAACAGCTCTGGGCAACGACTCCGCCACGTCGCTTCGTATTGTTGATGTGCGCGGGTCTACAGACCCGGCGCGTATTCTACGAAGGGACGGACAACTCACGCTCACAGATCTTTGTGCGAATGGCGGACTTCGCTTGATCAATGGCGATGGCATTGCAAAGATGATTGCTAGGCACCACGACGGAGTGCTTAGCGCAGAATGCACAACAATAGAGAGTGGCGATCACGAGATCATCCTCGTAGATGTGATGGGCAGATTGGTTATGGATGAACTCCGTACGAGCGTGGCAGGGAGCTATGCAACGGAACTCGATATTCACTCGGTTGGGTCGGGGCTGCTGTTCGTGATCCTCAAAACACCAACGATGCTCATTGTGACTTCCGTACAGGTGTTACAATGAAGTGTGTTGCTTTCTTGTTTGTCTTCAGTGCCGTCTTCGTTTCCGCACAAGACGAACTGAGATGCCGCTATGGATTGTTTGGCGGTGTTGGCATAAACGTGCATACATCGGCCTTCACACAACTTCCGAATGTTCCTTCGTGTTGTCCGGGCTACGGCTCCGACGTTGCAATTGCGCCAACCGTGATGGCTGTTGCGTATTGGCCGATTGCGCCAACCGTGATGGTAGGTGGACGTCTCGGTTACGCGCCTCTTTCGGGAATACTTACACGAGATGAATCAACACGAGTCATACAAAACGGTGTGGTTGTTGACGGAACATTTCAACACACGATCGAGGCAACGTTGAATGCCGTAGCGTTGGAACCATCTGCTTCGTGGAACGCTATTGGCAACCTCTTTATAGATGCAGGTCTGCGGCTCTCCTACATTCTTGCACCAACCTATGCTCAAGCAGAGACCATCGTACGTCCGGCAAATGGTGGAACCTATGTAGACGCCTCGGGCACCGATACACGATCGCGCATACGGAATATGTACAAGGGGGATCTCGCAACGTCGGCCATTCATGCCGCTCTCACGGCATCACTTCGATACGAGTTGCCGTTGAATGCAGAGAACTCTATGATCCTTGCGCCCGATGTAGGTGTTGGTTACGGTGTTACGAGTATTGCGAACGTCGACTGGAATGTGCATCCGTTTCGCGCAGGCCTGACGTTCTTCTGGCAGCCATTCACACCCGTTGAGCAACAACTCACAACTCCTGGTTCTGCACCAACATTTGTGGTGCCTGCAATCCCTTCTACACTTGCCGCCCTTATTCGGCCTCCAAAATTGCTTGACGTTGCGATGGGCATGTATTCTGTGCGAGAAGATGGAGGAGTAGACACGCTCGAGAAGATTGTTATCGACGAGACGATCTCCGAGCAGATCACGGCGATATTGCCAATGGTCTTCTTTGAGCGCGGAAGTGATGTGGTGCCCGAACGATATGGTGTACTTACATCGGAGGGTGCTCAAACATTCACCGAACGCTCGCTCTTCGGTATGGGTGCGTTGGATGTGTATCACAACATCGTCTACATTGTGGACTCGCGTATGCGTGCGCATCCACAGGCAACGATCACGCTAACTGGTGCCATCATGCCGGACTCTATGGAGACAGTTTCCTCTGGACTAGCTAAGCGCAGAGCAGAGCACCTGCGTAGTGTCTTCATGGAACGTTGGGGTATTGATGCGTCGCGCATTATTGTGCGTGATCGAGAGTTGCCTGAGCAACCCAGTAGTGTACGACACGACGACGGTCGTGCAGAGAATCGTCGCGTCGATCTCTCGTCCAACGACTCTTTCATTCTGGATCTGCTACGCCTCGAAGACACATTGCGTACTGTTACAACACCGGATGTGGTGGTGCGACCAACAGTGATCTCCGATACCACGATCACGTCGTGGTCCATCACATGCATGGCTGGTGGCAAGCTGCTCGCAACGCAGCATGGAACAGGTAGGCCTCCATCGAGCATTCGTATACCGGTGACGGGAGGGTTGCGAGGCGGCACGGTGGATGTAGTGATGATCGCAGACAACGCAGGTGGCAGACATCGTGAAAGCGAAGCGCACATTCCCGTAGAACTTCAAACGCTTGCATCGAAGGTTCAAAAACGTCAGGGACTCAAACGCATCGATGAGTACGGACTCATATCTCTTTGCCTTTGGGAAGGCTTCGCTCGAAGGACCCAATGCTCGCATTCTCAATATAATCCGCCAGCGCATCGAACCCACGTCTGCGGTGATCGTACGAGGGCATGCAGACCGTACGGGTTCAGCTGACGTAAACCTTCGCCTTACACAAGAGCGCGCCGAGGCCGTTGGCACTGCCCTTGGCTCTGCGCATACCGACGCACGGGGCATGGGGCAAAAGGCCATGATCTACGACAACAACGTGCCCGAAGGACGGTACTATAACCGCACCGTTCGTGTGCGTGTTGAGACGCCGGTGAGCAACTAGGCAGTTGTTAACGTCGAAACATCACCGTCATCTCGGCAGACGGTCGATTGATTGCTTCAAAAGACTTCGCATCCTCAGAAAGTGCTCACAACCATTGCCTTGTTCACATGCATCCCCGCCGCCGTGCCAGTTGCAACGGCATTGGCAACGGTGCGCATGAGTGACGAGTTGTCACCGCAAGCATAAACATCGTCCACCGACGTCTGCTGCTGATGGTCTACGATGATGTATCCATCGGGACTATGCTCGCAGCCAAGCATTACGGGGATAATGCAATGTTGTTCGAATGCACACTTTGCATAGACGACGTCGAGTTCAACGTGCGTACCATCTCTGAACAAGAGGCCATGCAGTAGACCGTCGGTGTGGTTGATCACAGAGATCGGTGTTTCAACGATTGAGATACCTTGGGAATGAAGTTTCAACATCTGATCTGCAGAGAGCGTAGAGGCACCGTTGGTGAACAGGGTAAGTTGGGATGTCCAATTTAAAATGAGAAGGGTGTAGTCATATCCCGACGTGCCATTTGCGAGCACGCCGGTGTTTTGGTGACGCACTTCGTAGCCATGACAGTACGGACAGTGAAGAACGGATGTACCCCAACACTCCTTGAACCCCTCGATGTTCATCATGATATCCGTTATGCCTGTGGCGAAGATCAACATTGATGCCTCGAACACGTTGCCACACATGGTCTCCACTTGAAAGCCTGTGTGTTTGCGTTCAGCATGTACGGCTACATCACTGGTGGAGGACACCGACGCATACACTTCAAGTTGCTCGCGAGCAACGCGCGTGATCTCTGCGGGCGTATCTCCGTCGTGTGTGAGAAAGTTGTGCGAGTGTGGAGTCATTCGATTGCTTGGCATACCGGCATCGATGATCAATACAGATCGAAGAGCTCTGCCAAGCGCCATCCCTGCCGCCATCCTGCCATAACTCCCACCAATGATGATCGCGTCGTACGCATTCGAAGTGTTCATTGATTCTCCTTGAGAATTGGACGCTTGAACTTCGTCACAACGCGATCAACCGTTGGAACGCCGTAGAAGACGATCACTGGTACAAGGACAAGTGTTGTGATGAAGGTTCTCGCGTAGAGTGGTACTCCTGCAAGAATGTCGTGAGTGAAGTAGAGAAATAGTGTGAGAGCCGGATAGATCACAACCCAGATCTTGGCCGAGGCAATCCAGCGTGCTGTTGTCTTCATTCAAGTGCTCCAATTGTGTGCATGAAAAGTCATGAACAAATCTAGTGGTCGCACAAGGTTGCGTGATAGGACAGAACTGCAGTTGAATGGTACTTATCGATAGTCTCGACGGAACACTTCGGGTGAAACACCGGTGTGTTTTTTGAAATAGCGAATGAAATAGGACGGGTCTTCATAGCCCAAATAGTAAGCGATCTCTTTCACTTGCTCTGTTGTTGCAAGGAGGTGTCGCTTCGCCTCTGTGATGATACATTCGTTGATGATCTCCGAACAAGTTTTGCCGGTCAACGACATCGTGAGTGCATTCACTTGATAGGGCGACATGTGCATCATCCGAGCATAGTCTGATGCTAGTTTCTGTTGTGCAAGATGTTGTTCGATCAGGTGGACAAGTTCGTCGTATCGCTCAAGTGCATACGCCGTCTGTCCTGCACTCTCGTTGGCATCGGTGTGACTCTGTCTCGCAAGCTCGATCATCAGCAGAGAGAAATAGGCATCAATGGCCGGTTGATTGCCAAGCGCCGCTGTCTCTTGTTCGACGATGACAGAGCCAATGGTGCCACAGATCTTGTCGAATTGATCTGCCTCGGGATACATCACACTGTGACGACTTGCTCGACGGAGCAGCTCTTTTGGGAGTCCATTGAGTCGACGAACATAGTCCGCCGAGAACTCAACCAAGTATCCCGTGCACGACGCCTCGAGCGAAAGTCGGTGCGCCTGACCTGGACGGACAAAGAAGACCGTATGATCGACCACGGGGTACGAAACGAAGTCGATCTCGTGCGAACCAGCACCTCGATGGACAACGAGCACAAAGTAGAAATCATGTCGGTGCAGTGATTCCTCACGTCTCGAGCCCTTCAGCACCGCTTGCAATTGCCGTACATGCACGTCGATGGTTGGTACGGCGGCAGGGTGGGAAGGTCGGATCGATCGGATGGGAATGTGTTGCATGCCATGCGAATGTAGTGTGTTTCTTGAGTAACTCACTTGCCGTAGATTGTCAAGCATGAGAGCAACACACATTGAATCGCACCGTGCGCATCGCATTGGATGGTTACGCGCCTCGGTGTTAGGCGCTAATGACGGCGTGGTATCGGTGTCGAGTCTCGTTGTTGGCGTTGCTGCTGGCGGCGCCACGGCCGACGTGATTTTGCTCACCGGCATGGCCGGATTGGTGGCAGGTGCACTGTCGATGGCGGCAGGGGAATACATATCTGTGCAATCCCAGGCCGACACCGAAAACGCAGACCTCGAGCGTGAGCGCAAGGAGTTGCTGGAAGAGCCTCAGAAAGAACTCGAAGAACTCACAAACATTTATGTCGTGCGTGGGCTCGACCATCCACTCGCTTTACAAGTAGCGACGAAACTCATGGATGGCGATGCCCTCTCGGCGCATGCGCGGGATGAGCTTGGCATTACGGAAGTGCTTCGCGCTCGACCTGTACAAGCGGCACTCGCATCGGCCGCTGCCTTTAGTGTTGGCGCCTCCATCCCCATCCTTGCCACCATTCTCGCTGCAAAGGACAACGTTGCAATGATCACCATGGGCGTAACGCTACTGAGCTTGACGGCACTTGGTTCGCTTGCCGCATGGGCCGGAGGTGCCACTATTTGGAGAGGTGCTCTACGCGTGACCTTCTGGGGTGCTATTGCGATGGGTGCAACGGCGTTGGTTGGTAGGCTGTTTGGCGCAAACGTGTAAGTAATCGGTTACGGAAATTCTACACACTACAATTCTAGGCCTATGGCCTCAGTCAGTTGGCGTCACCATTCGAAACCTATGAAATCGTAACCCGCACCACATCCTAAAGACGATGCTAATCTCGAAAAGGCCACTCGTTGGAAAGACGAGCTAAAGGCACTCAGCACTCTGCTCTTGGCGTTGGGTCTGACCGAGGAGTTGAAGTAGTATCAGCCTGTGTACACACTGGATGGTCTCAACGTTGCGATCAGCAGCAGCTTCAAGGAGCACTGCATCATCGGATTCCTCAAGGGCGCATTGTTATGCGAAGAGCAAAAGGTGTTGAGTGTGCCGGGGGAGAACATGCAGTCGTCCCCGTTCTTCAAACTCACGTCGGCGCGTGAGATCACACGGCTGAAGCCCATCATCCAGGCCTACATCGAAGAAGGCGATCCACGTCGAGAAGGCTGGATTGAAGGTGGAGCTCAAGAAGATCGCCGATCGACCTATTCCTGAAGACTTCCAGAAGAGATTCGATACACATCCAGCACTGCAAACTGCGTTTGAAATGCTCACTCCAGGACGTCAGCGCGCCTACCTACTGCACTTCTCCGCACCCAGCCTCCCGGCAGCTTCCCGGCAGCCTCCCGGCAGCCTCCCGGCAGAAATGCATTTTTGGAGTGAATTGAAACACAAAAGCCCCGTCACATGACGAGGCTCTTTGATGTACACCGTACGGGAATTGAACCCGTGTTACCGCCGTGAAAGGGCGGTGTCCTAACCCCTAGACGAACGGTGCGTCGATAGAAGACCGTAAATTTAAGGACTTTTTGTCCATCTCTCCAAAAGCAACATGAAGGTTATTGGCATTACGGGCGGAATTGGGTCCGGAAAATCGTCCGTCGTCGACATACTCCGCACGCTCGGATGGATCGTCTACTCGTCTGATGAAACGGCAAAACTGCTGATGGATACCGACCCAACCCTGCAGGAAGAGCTGCTCGCGGCCTTTGGGCCCGATGTGATCAGTGACGGCCGCATAGAGCGCGCCGTCCTGGCAGCTCGAGTCTTCGGTACCGGAGAGCAACAAAAACACGACCTTGCCACCTTAAACCGTCTTGTCCACCCCCGCGTGATTCAGCATCATCTGGAATTGCTCGAACAACACGATGAAGAAGGCACAGAGCTTGTAGCCATTGAATCGGCCCTGTTGTTCGAAGTAGGACTAGAAGATGGCTTCGATTATGTGATCCTGGTGGACGCAGAGCCGGAGATCAGAATCCAGCGGGTGATAGATCGAAGCGGACTCACACGAGAACACATAGAGGCGCGGATGCGCGAGCAGATGTCTCCCGAAGAGAAGCGCGGCCTTGCCGACTTCGTTATCGAGAATAACGGCACCGTCGAACAACTGCAACGCGCAACCGAAGCCATCGCCTCGATTGTTGCTCTCATGCCAGAACTCGACGTTTCATAGTTTTGTACACGCAAACACACCACCCACCACACAAGGTTGATTTCATATGGCTCATCCCATAAATCTGACAGACGAGTCGTTCTCCCCCAAGATCGAAGAAGGTGGCGTTGTTCTCGTTGATTTTTGGGCCGCATGGTGCGGTCCGTGCCGAGCGATCGCTCCGATCATCGAAGAACTCGCCGGTGAATATGATGGCAAGGCAACCATCGCAAAAGTTGACGTCGACAACAACCCACGCGTTGCAATGCAATTCGGCATTCGTTCCATCCCAGCACTCTTGATCTTCAAGGGCGGCAAGGTGGTAGACACGATTGTTGGCGCCGTACCGAAAAACTATATCACAGACCGTCTTAACTCACAACTGAATTGACAACTCCCATGGCTCGTCCAACGTTACTTGCCGACGGCGAATTGGTTGAGCACCTAAAAGACATTCCGCTATGGCGCCACGAAGGATCGACAATCGTTCGTGAGATCGCTGCAGCGGATTTTGCTTCTGTAATAGGTGCCGTGAATGCGATTGCCATTGTGGCTGAAAAAATGGACCATCACCCAGACTTGTTGGTCTATGGCTGGAACAAGCTTCGCATCACGCTCTCAACCCACGATCAAGGTGGACTCACTATCGATGATGTCCGCCTCGCAAAACACATCGACACATTGTCGTTCTCGGTGATCTAGGTCCGCCACTTCTCACTTCTCACTTCTCACTTCTCACTTCCCTATGTCTCTTATCTCTGATATCGTCGCTCGCGAGATCCTCGACTCTCGCGGAAACCCCACTATAGAAGTGGATGTTGTTCTCGAAGACGCATCGTTCGGACGTGCAGCCGTTCCCTCGGGAGCGAGCACAGGCGAACACGAGGCCGTTGAGCTTCGCGATGGGGATGAAGGGCGGTATGGCGGCAAGGGCGTGACGAAGGCCGTAGAGTTCGTTGATACCGAGATCGCCGATGCACTCATTGGTATGGATGCAACGGATCAACGTCAGATCGATCGCATACTGTGCGAACTCGATGGTACGGACACGAAGAGTCGCCTTGGTGCGAATGCCATCCTTGGCGCATCCTTAGCCGTTGCGAAGGCCGCCGCAGAGTTTCATGGTTTGTCGTTGTATCGATACCTAGGCGGCGTCCATGCCACCTTGCTCCCTACACCGATGATGAACATTTTGAATGGAGGACGTCATGCAGATAACAACGTCGACATTCAAGAGTTCATGATCATGCCAATTGGTGCGGATACGTTCTCTGAAGGTTTGCGCATGGGAACTGAGATCTATCACGCATTGAAGTCTGTCCTGAAAAAGGCCGGACTGAGCACGTCGATCGGTGATGAAGGCGGCTTCGCTCCTTCGCTGCGCTCGAACGAAGAAGCACTCGATAAGATCATGGAAGCCGTTGTTGCTGCCGGCTACACACCTGGCGAAGACATTGTGCTGGCTCTTGATGTTGCTGCAAGTGAGATGGTGCAAGACGGAAAGTATGTTATGTATAAGAGCACGAAAGAAACACGCACACCAGACGAAATGGTGAAGTGGTATCAGACTCTTACCGAGAACTATCCGATCTCTTCCATTGAAGACGGCATGGGAGAGAATGATTGGGAAGGCTGGAAGGCGCTTACTGAAACGATCGGAGAGACGACGCAGTTGGTGGGCGACGATCTGTTCGTGACGAATGTCGACTTCCTTTCTCGCGGTATCATGGAAGGCGTTGCCAATTCCATCCTGATCAAAGTCAATCAGATCGGAACACTGAGCGAAACACTCGATGCGATATCGATGGCGCATCGCTATGGATATAGCACGATCATTTCACATCGCTCCGGTGAAACAGAAGATTCAACGATTGCCGATATTGCTGTTGCCGTGAGTGCAGGTCAGATCAAGACCGGTGCCCCATGCCGCAGCGATAGGGTAGCGAAGTACAATCAGCTTCTTCGTATCGAAGAAATGCTGGGCGTGGATGCAGAGTATGCCGGCGACCTCACCATCGCGTAATCACCACTTTGAATAGCACAACTGTATGAGTACGAAGATCGTTTTTGGAACGGATGGATGGCGTGGCCTTATCGCTCGTGATTACACGTTTGAAAATCTGCGACTGGTATCGCATGCTACGGCGCGCTACGTGAAATCGATGCAGGTGAAGAATGCCTCTGTGGTGATCGGCTACGACACACGTTTCCTCTCGATGGAATTCGCACGCGAAACGGCCGTGGTGATGGCGTCATACGGTATCGTCGTACACATCTCCAATGCTGTGTCGAGCACACCTCAAGTGTCGTTCCACACAAAGCAAAAGGGCGCATGCATTGGCGTGGTGATTACAGCGAGCCACAACCCTGCGCAATACAATGGCTTTAAAGTGAAGGCGTCGTTCGGTGGACCGGCAATTCCAGAGCAGATCACTCAGATTGAACAAGAACTCTCGGCGCTCAATGGCAAAGAGCCGAAAATGACGGAACTCTCGTACGACAACTATGTGACTGCACGCACGATTCGCCCGTTCGATGCACAAGAATCATATATTCGCTACCTGCGCAAGAAGATTGATCTTGACCTGATCATCAAGAGCGGCATCAAAGTGTTGTACGATCCTATGCACGGCGCCGGGATCAACTTCATGAAGCGCATCCTCCCAGATGTGACGGAAATCCACGGTGACTATAATCCATCGTTTGGCGAAGTAGATCACCCGGAACCAATCGGTGAATGCCTACAGCCGTTGATGGAGATGGTGAAGAAGAAGAGGTTCAACGTGGGCCTTGCCACCGACGGTGATGCAGATCGCATTGGAGCAGTTGACCATACGGGAACGTTCGTCGACTCGCACCGCATCTTCGTCTTGTTGATGAAGTATCTCTATGAAGACAAGAAACGCCGCGGCGCCATTGTCAAAACTGTGTCGCTTACCAGCATGGTGAACGACTATGCAGAGCGTAAGGGCATTAAGCTTATCGAAACTCCAGTTGGATTCAAGTACGTTGCAAAGCTGATGGCCGAAGAGAAGGTACTTATCGGTGGTGAAGAGAGTGGTGGCCTTGGAACATCCTTGCACATTCCCGAACGCGATGGTGTGTTCAACGGGCTGCTGCTGTTGGAGATGATGGCCAAGCGCAAAAAGTCTCTCAAGCAACTATGCGATGAACTCGACGAAGAGTTTGGCGTGCATCGGTATCGCCGGCGTGATGTGTACGTGACCGAAGCACAGAAGAAGGCGATTCTTACTGCATGCGCAAAGAAGCCGCTTAAGATCGGACGTCACAACGTTCTGAAGGTAGATACACGCGACGGCTTCAAGTTCTTCGTGGAGAACGGCTGGCTTCTGATTCGCGCATCGGGCACAGAGCCACTCATACGTTTCTATGCAGAGGCAGAATCGATGGGGAAAGTGAACGAACTCATCGATGAAGCATTGAAGCTCAAGTAATTTCTGCGAGCGTTGGTGCCAGCCGGTCCTTGTCGCTCATGCATGGCGTATCTGTCTTCCACGTAATGTGCAAGGCAGGATCCAGCGGATTCACCGCACGCTCTCCGGACGGATTGTAAATGGCCGTGCACTTGTAGTGCACATCTGCCTCGTCCGACAACACACAAAAACCATTCGCAAAGCCCGGCGGTATCCATACGAGCCGGGCATTTTCTTCTGTAACGTCGAGCGTCGCATGCTCGCCATAGGTTGCTGACCCAGTGCGTACATCAACCTCGACCAGTTGAATCGCACCATTCGTCACACGCAATAACTTGCCCATGGGTGGATCAATTTGGAAGTGCAGCCCACGAACTACGTTGCGCATACTGCGTGAATGATTGTCTTGCACAAAATCTGTTGGCAATCCCATAGCAATGAACTGGTCTGCACGGTACGACTCCATAAAGTATCCGCGGTGGTCGCGATACCTGTCCGGTACAAGTACAATGATGTCGTTCAACAGCGTTTGTTCAATGCGAAACATGTGGTGTTACCTTGTGGTGCGAAGATGTTCAGGTCTGAGAATATAGTTCTTTCGAAATGCGTCGAAGGCCTGCGACACACTCCCATGTGAAATGGATTGCTTGAACGCATCACTTTCCTCGGCAACAGGCCGGAGCTCGTCTGCATACGTAGATGCCTCGTCCTTCATGGCCATGGCACGATCGAACAATTCCGTCTCGATCCCCTTCCACCGTAGCCAAGCCCTTCCAGCTATGCGAGCACCTTCTAGCTTTGCGTGGAGAGAATAGCCCGCAATATGCGGCGTGGCGATCATGGCTTGGAGAGCCAATTCCATGTCGATGGATGGCTCATTCTTCCACACATCGAGCACAACAGCAAAGCGATCTCTGAACACGTGTTCCCGCATTGCCACTTCGTCTACAACATCTCCTCGTGAAGCATTGATCAACAACGAGCTACCCGGTAGGGCGGCAAGGAGTTCTGCATTCAGCAGGTGATGTGTGGCATGCGCGCCAACATAGGTAAGCGGTACATGGAGTGAGAGGATGTTGCAGTCGTTCACAATGGTATCAACCGAGGCAAGAGTGACATACGGTGGAAACTCATGTCCGGCATTCTGCTTTGGCGGATCGCTTACGATCACGTTCATACCTAAGCCCCATGCGTGCTCCGCCAATGCCGTCCCTACATGACCCATTCCGATAATGCCAAGGGTCTTGCCATGAAGTGCGGCAGACCAGGCACGCATCGCAGCAGTGCAGTACTCGGCAACAGCGTTAGCGTTCGAACCGGGCGCGTTGGTGTAGAACACGCCATGCTCTTGCAGACTCGGAAGATCCATGTGATCTGTGCCTGCCGTAGCGCTTGCCACAAACCGTACCATGGTATCGTGCAAAAGAGCCCGATGTACAGCGGTGGTGCTTCGTACAATAAGAGCATCTACGTGGTCACGTACAAGATCCTCGCGCTGTAGAGTGCGACCGTTAAACGTGCGCACTTCGTCGTACTGCGACAACATGTCAAGTGGAATTTGCTCGTCGATGTAGAGCATGGCTACTGCTTTATGAAGGGTACGGAAACGCGCCGACTGCCAATGATCAAACTCACGGAATACACACCGGGAGCGAGTGTGCTCACATCCATGGATGACGTTGCTCCAGCACTATGCAGCACTGCAACAACACTGCCAAGGATCGTGCGAATCTCTATGGGTGTGACCGTCTCCGACGGCACAGTGATGGAAAGTATTTCAGTGACGGGGTTCGGAGAAAGTACAAGAGAATATTCGCTGAAAGGGGTCTCGCGGACAGACGTAGCTGTAGACACGATGCGCACTGCAACACGCGGTTGTTTGTAGCCGCTCGATACGACGTCAATGTTTGCCGTGAGGAATGCAGTTTGAATCGGAGATGCTTGCACTTCGATGATGCGCTGTTCTTGAGGTGCAATGAGACTGTCGCTTTTAAAAGCCGCCGTCGTGAATTGCTTGCCGCCACCAGAGATCGTCACGCCTTTGTAGACGACCGGTACTGTGCCAATGTTCGTGATCGTAAATGCACCCTCTACATTATCTATTGCATTGACGTTCAGCACAAGTGTATCAGTGGATGCCTTGAGTACACCTGCATTCGTTGAGCCAACAACAGGAAATTCATGGATCGTTTCTACGCCATTGCGCATCATGTGCAATACAACGGCATCCCAGATAGGTCCGTTGGAGTTCGGTGCGAATGCGCAACGCACGGGATAGGAACGTCCGGGCTCAAGAGAGAACGGACCAAAGACATGCGAGGCATAGAACTGCCCTCCGGCTCCATACATGTACACGTTGGTGATGAGCAACGGCGCAGATCCAACGTTGGTTACATTCACGAAGAAAAAAGCTGTGTCGCCCACCAGACAGTAGGCACGAGACGTGTCGCCCACAACAGCAAGCTTTGGAACGGCGGTATCTGCAATGGGAATGAGTTCCAAGATCTTATCGTCGTCTACACGCGGAAACGGTGATTTAGCAACGCCATCGCGATTACTTGTGCAGATAAAGATCCGTCCGTCGGGACTCACGCATGCATCGCGGAGCCTGCCGTATCGATACGGAAACCAATCATGTACTTCAACAACATGCGTGAATGTAGAGTCGAGTTTGATCTGCACGATCTTCGCCGACTTCAAACACGTTTCCAACAGGGAATGTTTGAGAGAGGGAAAACGATCGTGATCATACCACGTGAGTCCGGCCGTTGCAAACGTAGAAGGACCCGATGACCACAATGGCTCGCGCACGTTGTTCTGTGCGCAGAAGATCATCTCGGAATCCAGATCACACGGCCCCTCCACATTGGGCCATCCATAATTCCTTCCGGCTTCGAGTAGGTTCACTTCGTCTTCGATATCGTTGCCATGCTCGGATTCCACGAGCACTCCATTGGGAAGCATGCAAAGTCCTTGCGGATTGCGATGCCCCTTGGTGAACATGGGGTTGCCGGGAATCGGATTATCTGTGGGAATGGAGCCGTCGATATTCAATCGCAATACCTTGCCTTGTAGTGATGCATCACTCTGTACGGTTGATGCATCGAAGGAGTCGCCTTGCGTAATGAAGAGATGTCTGGAGCTGTCGATCAGCAGCCGACATCCTTGATGGAAAACGGCGGCGGGCTCGAAGAGGAATATCTCTACGGGATCTGTGAGTGTGTCGTTGTGATACGTGTAGCGCTGGACGGTTTTGTAGTAGTCACCATTGCGCCAACTCACGTAGGCAACGAAGACGTGCGGACTATCGGCGAAGTTGGGATGCAAGACCATGCCAAGCAGTCCTCCTTCCAATTGTTCAGACACAACGGCCCGTAGATCGAGGAGCTGCGTTTTCACACCAGATTCCGGATTGACGGTGCTCACAAGGCCCACGCGTTCGGTCATCCAGATGGAATTGTCGGGACCCCAAAGGATCTCCCACGGCACACGCAGTCCGGATGTGACTGTTCGAGTTGTAAGATCTTGCTGCGCGCTTACAACAACTGAACACAATAGCAGGCAGCTGAAGAGGATGCTTACGATTTTCATAGACGGTTCACCCTTGTTTGAGAAGAATTGCAATTCCATCGACGGTCCACCGTGCGCGAACGCGCAACGGCGTAGTAACCGTCCACACGAACTCGGACGGCTGATATGGTTTCACTCTACCGTAATCATACTTGCCGTTTCTGTTTGCATCAAGCACCACATCCATTGTATACGTTCCCTCGGGAACGTTCTCAATGGTCCACTCCCCGCCGCCTTGCAATACCTTGGTAACAACAATACTGTCTTTACCGAAGAGGATGCGAAGGAGGAAGGGACCACCTGCGTGCAGCGAATCTGTGAGCGTGCCGGTTATCGTTCCAGGGTCGGAGCGTTCGCTTGTCAGAAAGCGACGGACGAGAACAGTATCGCGCATCGACGATCCAAGCACAGATCTTAGCCCGCGCAAAGGAATTGCAAGAGAGTCCCATGTTCCTGACTTAGCCAACGTTGAATGGCGGTATCGATAGATGGACGGCGTGATCCATTCCGTCGACGTGGGATCTACAGCGTCGGAAAAGCGCACGTCGAGAACGACGGGAGTGTTGACTTTGCGGGCACTATCGGGGATGGAGGTAGACACGATGCGTAACCGAGTAGTGTCCGTCGCGGTTGATGCCATGCAACGAATAGATGCACCTGTGTCGGCCAAGAAATTTCCTGCAGAATCGCGTATAGTTGCTGAGTCGCCACGTACGAGATACATACCGGGTGGGAGCGCCTCGCTGGTGTGCAAGACAACCCGGTCTCTGCCATCGGGCGAAATCGATACGCTGCGTAGTGCTATGCGCGAGCCGCTCATGCTATCCCGCACAACAAAGGATGTGGCTATGAGTGCAGAGGAGTCTACGTTTTCACTCATCGTTGCAACGATGGTTTGTGTTGACGTGCTGCGCGCACGAGAGAGGTAGGGCCTGAAGATGTCGAGTGCAGGTCCAACTTGCAAGAGTACTGGATGTGCAACGCCGTTCTCGACTCGTGTGTCAGACGTTGGCATGCCGAAGTCTTCACTCGGGTCCAGCAATGCATTGCGGTTCACATCCATCACGGCCATCAGGCGATAGAGTCCGTCGTGCAACCCGTTGATCGTGAACGACCCGGAAGTGCCTACGGGCATACGATTGCGAGGCGATGTATGCGACGGGCGTAGCGTGTCTGCGTTGATTCCGTCTAGGGCATAGCAAAAGACGATCAAATTCTCTGTCGAGCCAGACTTCGCGGTGCCGGACACCGTACCGGTATCAATACGAGCGCCAGTGGAGAACACAACGGACGCGGCTTGTTCCGGGCGGTTGTTATGCGTGTCTGTGAAGTTCGTACCGATGGTGACGCTATAGGTGGTGTTCGAGTCGAGCTCGCGTTGAAAATCCACCGATATTTCATTTCCTGCGTACGTCACGCGATATGGTACTTCGGGCTGGACGATCACCATGCTACGCACGCCAGGGTCGACGTACTTGTTGAACAACACGGATACAGAGGTCGGACGCACGTTCGTAGCTCCATTTGCAGGAGAAAATGCCTGTACTGCAGGTGGCACTTTATCGCCAGCTCCACCAGACGGTGCAACCTTAATGGCGCATGAGCTGAGGAGAACGGCAAGGATGAGATAGACCGAACGAAGCATCATACAAATGTACGACGAAGAATGCACGCTATCTTTGCATATGCAGGTTCCCCCATGGATCAAGACGGCGTGGAAGGTTAGTAACGACTTCGTGGATATCACGGATCGGAGGCATATCTATCTCCTCGCGAGTGGCATTGCCTTTAACCAGTTACTCTGTTTGATCCCCTTCGTGTTGATGACCATTTCGATCATTTCCACGTTTCTCGATCCAAGTGCCGTAAAGCAAACTGTTGCCTTTACGCTATCCCAAGTTCTTCCAACAGGCATCAGTGCAACGTCTATCATCACCGACGTGATCCTGGAGCTTAGTAATGTGTTCAATTACAGCACGTTGGCAGGGTGGATTGCCGGTTTTGTTCTCATATGGACGGCCTCTGCCCTCTTTAGCTCGATGCGTAGTGGATTGAATGCCATCTTTCATATTCCCACGCCGAAGATCTTTCTGTGGTATCGACTCAAGGACATTGGTCTCACGATGATGCTCGTTACGCTGTTGAGTGCGAGCATCGTGCTAAGTCCACTCATGTCCTTCTTCCAAACCGCAGGACAAGATATTGTGCCCCTCGGTTGGCAAGCGTGGGTGTTCGGGTGGACGGTGCGCATCACGACCATCGTTGTAACGACGCTCACTTTTCTTGCTATGTACCGGATCATACCAAACGGGCGTGTTCCTTGGTCGATCGTTGTGGTGAGTGCAGGAATTGCAGTAATCTTCTGGGAGTCTGCACGCTTTCTCTTCGCATGGTACGTAGCGAGTTCACAGAACCTTGGTAAGTTCTATGGTGGCTACGTGATGCTTGCTAGTTTGGCACTGTGGCTGTACTATTCGGCTCTCGTCTTTCTGCTTGCTGCAGAGATCGCCCAATTCATTCATGCACATGTGAAGACGAAAGCGAATCCACCAGTGTGACACGTTAGAACTTGAGGTGTGTGCGCCACTTTAGATAGAGCTCCCATGTTGCGCGAACATCGCGCAAACAGTATTCGGAGATGGCCGTCATGTCGCCCGCTTCGAACAAGGACTGCACCTTTGAACCATCGACGCCACCTGCCTTTGGAGAGACCACTCCAAAGGCCTTTGCGAACATATCGAAGTTGAACCTGCGTGTTGCGCCTGATGCAGAGCCACTGAAGTACGTGAGTTCGTCCAACAGATCTGTATGACCTTGATAGTTGAACTTCGTACCGGTCATTAGATTGCGCGATGGACGAATGCCCAGTACAGCAGAGCGCAACATCAGCCATGGAGCATCAAAGCCGCGTCCGTTGAAGGAGACAAGATGAGGTCTGCGCGATTCAAGAAGGCGCCAAAAATTCACAAGCATCCACTTCTCACTAGCCATGTAGAGCGACGCTCCACTTGGCAGCACCGATTTTGTAGACGTTGCATCGTCCGTGCACGAATCATCGAGCGAATACGCAACATCTCCATCTAACGTCCATCCCTCTTCGCCGCCCCGCATAACCCTCATGCCGATACAGACGATACGACCTGTAATGGGCGACAGTGCAAACTCAGAAATCTTCTTTTCGCGCTCTGCATCGTTCGCAGTAGAACGCAGGAGATACTCTTGTTGTGTTTCGTCAAACGAGTCGAATGGCAAGCCAACGGTCTCGAGATCGAACGTAAGAAAGAGTTCGTCGGTCATGAGGTGCTCCTACCGAGAAATGACGATGAATTCCGTACGACGGTTTTGCGCCTTGCCTTCGTCGTTGGTGTTTGGAGCAACTGGCTGTGCGTCTCCGAACCCTTTTGAGGTAATGCGCTTTGCATCGATGCCTGTCTTTACTAATGCATCACGTACTGCATCGGCACGCTTTTGTGACAACGTGGTGTTGTAGTTCACGTCCGACGATTTGTTCGAATTGTCTGTGTGGCCGCGCACTTCGATTGTCATGTTGGGATACACTTTCATAAGTGTGACAACACTGTTGAGTGCCCGTTTGGATTCTGCTTGAAGCGTAGACTTGTTGTTGTCAAAGAACACGTTTAACAATGCAATCGAACCAACATCCGGCGTGTTGTCGTAGGTGAACAATGATTGTACTGTGTCTTTAGGGAAGCATAACTTCACGTTCACAGTATGCACGCCGTATTCGTCTGGAGTGTACTCGAGCACGTAGTAGTTCTTGATGCGACGATACACGTCTTCGAACATCAGTGGAAATTCCGAGGTACGATAGATGTGTGAGTATGAGCCACCAGTAGGTTTGGAGATAGACTCCATGTAGCCCTCGTTGATGCCGGCGCCAAAGTCTACGGCGCAGACCGTAATGCCATACTTCTGTGCCATACGTATGGCTGAGTCTTTGGATATCTTGGACGAATTTTCTTTTCCGTCTGTAAACACAACAACGGCCTTCCGATTGAACGATCCGGCGGTTGCATTCAAGTGATCGATAGCTGCACCAATGCCAGAGTGGATGGCCGTACCACCTCCGAAGCCTTCGAGTCCGTTCTTGTGGAGGTGGGCAAGAAGCGTATCGACGTTCGTGGTAAGTGCAGACTCGACCACGGCATGTTCATCGTAGCGAACAAAGGCCATAGCGTCTTCAGGTGCCTTCTTCTTTGCAAACATCTCTGCGGCATCCTGCACAGCGCGTGCACGCGGGTCTCCCATCGAACCGCTATTGTCCATCACGAGAGCCACGGCTGTAGGCTCGCGATCTCGCTCGGTAACTTCCTGTAGCGTGTACTTTTTTACTTCGCTTCGATCGGAACCCACTTGCTCTACAATCGAACACCACAAGGACTTAAACGCCCCTTGCGATGCACCATAGAAGTAAGTGCCGGTACTATCCACAAGGTGCATGTACACGCGAATGGTCTTGCCGCTCGTGCGTTCAATGCGTGTTGCCTTCATACTCAGCGATGCGGGCTTCTGTGCGGGGAGTGGTGCAATCGAGCGCACGAACACGGGATTGTATCCGGGTGGCGGATCTGCATCCACGGTTGATGGTGGTTCTTTGAATCCAGTACAGCCAATCGCAACGAAGCCTGCACTCAGACAGGCAATAAGTAAACGCAACCCCATGAATCCTTCTCCTACGGTGTATCGATGTGTACTTCGTCCAGCTGTCGGATGGCAATACTACGCGGATCCATCATACGAACAGCCTCCCGAAGCTGTTTAAATGCAGAAGCGTTGTGCTCCACCTGCCATGCATAGCGAGCAGCTTGTGCGAGCGAGACAACGACGATCTCGCGTAACCCCTTGTCGAGCCGCTGATTGTGTCCTTTGAGACTTGCGGCAATCTCTGATACGCGTGAGAGGTTGAAAGGCGGCATGGCAATAGAATCGCGAACAAGTCTGATGAGCGGACCAGCTGGAACCATTCGGTGGTCTGTGGCAAAGCCTTGCTCTTCATTCACCATCTCGCCCGTGATGTAGACAGGCCGTTTGCCATCGTTCGATTGAAGAATCGCATTCAACAGTGCCACAAAGCGTTGTTGAATGGCCATTACCGCAGCGCGGTCCTTCATGAACTCGTCGCTGTTGTTTTCGAACATCTGCAGATAGGGCGCATAGGCGGCAGCGGCTGACTGTGCACCGGCCATTGCTGCAGGGTATCGATACGAGAGGTAAGGCACGTACCACGTGCGACGGAGGAGTTCTTTGTCGATGATCGTTACGTCCGGACGTACCCCTTCTACCGTCTGCAAATACCAGAAGGCACTACAGAAGTAGTCCCACTGATGCGTGATGATCATCGCATTCGGCGCGGCACTGTCGAGAATCAAACGCGTATACGCTTCAACGGCGCGATCATGTGAACGATTCTGTTCCTTCCACACGGATGTAGCGCTCACCATGGGCAGCAGCAGCAATGCGAATGCAAAGCGCTCTGCGTTGAACCGTTGCAAAAGGGCGTGGAAGCCAACACCACAACACATGATCGCCATGATCACCGATGGCAAGAAGTAGTTCTCGATATCAGGAATGGAATAGCCAAGCGAGATCCCAAGGTTGCCACCAAGGATGAGAGCTAGAGCCAGAGCCGTTCTGCGCTCGCGACGCACAAGAGCAACGCCACCAATGGCAATGGCAATCAGACCAATCCAAGCAACGGCCTGCGGTAGCATTGCAAGAAAGACCTTGAGATTCTTCCCTGCCACCTTATCATCACTAAATAACCATACGCCGAATTGTGTGCCCTTTACGTGATAGAGAAAGGCATCGAGTGAACGGTGCACCATGCCCCAATTCACCAGTGGTTCTTGCGAGCTGCGTAGCGGAAGGTAGGCATAGAGTGCGAGCGGGATCAGACCAATACAGGCGATCAAGGCAAGCCGTTTCCACTGAGCTCGCGTTGTGCCCGAGGGGAGCGCAAGCACCACAATGCCTGGCAAAAGAAAGGCAGAAGACAAATGGTTCGTGAGCATCAGGCCAAAGAACAAGGCCGTGATGGCAAACCAACGTACGTCGTTCTTTGCCGCATTGCGAGAGCGCAGAGCAGCATAGAGCGTTGTTGTGAGCAATAATGCGTGAAGAGAGTACACTTCGATGGACTGAGCTTGAGTCCACACGATCGACGTCCACCCATACAACAACGCCACGCTCATGGCCACATATCGAGAAACTCGAAGTTCGAGCATCACGAAAAACAACATGGAAACAGAAGCTGAGACGAAGACGGCGGCCAAGACGTTCAGGCCACCAATGACGGATGACCACGGAAGCAACGTCCACGTATGTCCGAGTAGCGTGAACAACGGATATCCCGTTGGATGCGCTACGCCAAGCGTGGCACAGGCAGCGGCGAGTTCACCGCTATCTGTGTACGACAGACCTGGACTCTGCGTGAGCAGGTACGATACAAAGGTTGCAAGGCCAACAGCCGCAGCTAGGGCGGCAGGGTGGAGAGGACTACGTCGATCCATAAACGCCGCTCGTTTAACGAACGACGGAAATCGTAGCCCGGTAGGCTTCGTTGGTCTTCGTAGAGAGCATCACTTGATACATCCCGGATGCCATTCCTTCGAACGGAACGGTGATCGTCGAAGAACCATTGGTGCCAACGACGCGACGGAGCGTACCGTCCATAGAGTACACATTCACGCCGACGATCGAAGAAAGCAGGTCGCCCGCAAACGTAACTACATCGGTGGTTGGGTTTGGACCCATGGTTACAGATGCAACAGTGTTGATGTCGGTAACTGATACGGTTGACGAGATGTTGAAAACAACACCAAATCGGAGTGAATCTGCAGGGTTCTTACCATCGAACACTGTAAAAAACGGAGTCGAGACTGCCTCGACGAGGCGTGGCACGATCTGCATTTTGAGGTCTTCTGTGGACTTGCCGGCCATAGGATATGGGGCGCGCTCATATGGATTGTCGTCATCACGATAGATATTGAAGCACAGATTGCCGAAGCAAATGGCCACGTCGTGATCAATCGTGACGCCGAACAAATCTCCGCGCACGCGAGCTTCCTTTTGTGTGTCTGAAAGGTTCCGAAGAAGGCCGTTTGAGTACACAACCGACTCAGGAAGAGAATTCACCGTTTGCTGAAGGGAGTCAAGGACAAATGATTGAGCGCTTGCAAAGGTTGAACAGGCAAGAGCCACGACGGCAATGAGTAGCGACTTTTTCATATTTTCACTGGTCTTTCCCAAATGAGTAACTGACGAAACTACAAAGGTTTGTGCAAATGCTTCGACGCCCATTCGCCGTTTTGGTTACTACCCTGCTGCTTGCTGGAGTCCATAGTTGGGCTCAGGATACGAAGCACGAGGCTCTCCCGTCCGTCCAGCTTCGGAACGTAGAGGGTGAAATGGTCAATACGGCCACACTTTCCACCGACAGTACACCCGTTGTGATCAGTTTTTGGGCTACCTGGTGCAAACCGTGCATCATGGAGCTGACCACGTATGCACCGCTCTATGAAGAGTGGCAGAAGGCAACAGGAGTAAAGATCGTTGCCGTGTCGATCGACGACAGCCGCAATGCTCTAAAAGTACCTCCCCTCGTGAAGGCACGGAACTGGCAGTTCGACGTTCTCATGGACGAGAATCAGAACTTTAAACGTGCCATGAACGTGAACAACGTGCCGCATACGTTCTTGGTCCAAAATGGGAAGATCATTTGGTCCCATGCGGCATTCGCCGCGGGCGACGAAGACGATCTGTACGAGCAGATCAGGAAGCTTGTTGGTAAGAAGGCAGCAGAGTGATTCATGCGTAACACGACGGTCCTTGCCGCCCTTCTCCTTCTCACTGCCGCGTCGTCCCTCCTTGCTCAAACAGTAGTTGAGGGCATCGGGATAATTTCTGGTTCGCTGCAAACGGATATGCAAACGTACACGCGCGACTCGATCATTGGCGCACCGGATGTACCGGAACGACTGCTCTCGAACAGCTTTTTTAACCTGTTGTTCCAGCGGGGCAAGTTTACGGCAGGAATCAGATTTGAGGCGTATCAAGGTCCACTCCTCGGCATCGACCCCCGATATCAAACAACTGGAGATGGCACAGGCTTAGGCATTCCATATCGATTTGCAACGTATGACGATACGTATTTCGAGATAACCGCAGGAAACTTCTACGAGCAGTTCGGTTCAGGAATGATCCTGCGCACCTACGAGGAACGTAATCTTGGTTTCGACAATTCGCTCGATGGGCTTCGTCTGCGATTCATGCCAGTAGACGGGTTGAAGATCACGGGACTGATTGGACGTCAACGTTCGTTCTGGGAAAAGAGCGAAGGCATTGTGCGCGGAGGAGATCTTTCGGTAGACATTGGTGCACTGGCAGACTCGCTCTTGCCAAAGTCTATGATGGTGCTCTTGGGCTCGTCTGTGATGAGCAGGTATCAAGCAGACCAGAACGATTTCTTAAAGCTTCCCGAGAACGTCCTCGCATGGTCTTCTCGATTGACATTCGGCTACAAAGACTTCAACATGGTGGCCGAATACGCGTACAAGGTCAACGATCCCTCTGCGACCAACGCGTTCAACTACAATACAGGCGACGCGCTGTATGTGAATGCATCGTACGCTATGGCAGGATTTGGTATGAATGTGGCTGCGAAGCGTATCGACAACATGGACTTTCGTTCGGACCGGACCGCAACCGGCAACGTGCAGACGGTCAACTACTTGCCCGCACTCACGCGGCAGCACACGTGGCGGTTGATCACACTCTATCCCTATGCAACGCAGCAAACGGGTGAATTTGGAGCACAGGCCGACGTAACGTGGACGATTCCAAAGGGTGTACTGGGCGACAACGAAACAGTGGTGAGCGGTAACTTCTCTACGATCTACGCACTCGATACCATGCATATCGATCAGTTCACCTATACAGCAAAGTTCATGCCTTCGAACAGACAGTACTACCGCGATGCGAACATCGAGATCCAGCGGACGTGGGGCAAGGATTTCAAAACAACACTTGCCTACGTCGATGTTTTCTACGACCAAGACATTATCGAGCGACGTGCAGCGCCAACCGAGACAAAGTTTGGTGTGACACATGCGCAATTGCTCGTGTTGGAACTGCAGGCCAAGGTTGCAAGGGGGAAACAGCTACGCGTAGAACTCCAACACATGTGGTCAAAACCTGCCGACAATGCAACGCAGGTTGCACTGTTGAATGGGAACTGGGCAATGGTGCTGGTAGAGTATTCCGTTTCACCACTGTGGTATTTCACGGTGTTCAACGAGTACAACTACGGCAACCAAGACGAAAACTTGAGATTGAACTACCCCAATGCATCGGTGGCGTATTCGCACGATGCCCTTCGCGTACAACTTGGCTACGGTCGCGTTCGCGGTGGTATCCTTTGCGTTGGTGGCATCTGTCGTCCGGTGCCGGCATCGAACGGCTTTTCTCTTGGCGTAACGTATACGTTCTAGGACTGAAATCATGATCAGATCAAAACTCATTTCTGCACTCCTCGGACTTGGAGTTCTTGCACTCGTTGCTTCGTGCGACGTTGTTGAGAAGCCGTACACGGAAACGCCTGTAGGACCGGTTGATACGGCATCTGTAAAGCAGAACGTGCTGATTGAAGATTACACCGGACATACCTGTGGCAACTGTCCGGCAGCTGCAGACCTTGCAAAGCAAATCCAATCTGGGTATGGCGCCGATCGGGTGATCGTGGTTGCCGTGCATGCGGGGTCATTTGCTGAGCCGCATGTAGACTATCCTATGGATTTACGCACTCCGGATGGCGATAACCTCGACAAAACATTTCGTGTAAGCCGCGTAGGTAATCCGAATGGCATGGTGAACCGCGTGACGCACAACGGTAAGCTCATCATTGGCAAAGACGATTGGTCCACAGTGACGAGAGATCTTTTAAATCAAAAGCCGCTAGTGAATGTTTCAATGGTACACACGTATGATTCCACAACGCGGACGATCAATGCCGTTATCTCAGTGAAGTATTTGCAGGCGGGAACAGCAGACTACAACCTTGTTGCATTGCTTACTGAAAGCGAGATCGAAGGCGACCAAACGGATTATCGTGTAGTCCCTTCACATATTCACAACTATGTGTTCGAGCACGTTCTGCGTGTTGCGATGAATGGTGTGTGGGGGGAGCCGCTTTCGTCAACACCAGTATCGGCGGGTACAACGATCACAAAGACGATCTCGTACACCATACCATCAGATCGTACTTGGAATCCGAAGAAGTGCCACCTCGTTGCCTATGTGCATCGTTACAACACTATAAAGGACGTTCTTCAAGTTGTGTCGAAGGATCTTTAATATCCGATTCGAACTTCGAGGGATCCGTAGAGGAACGACCCCGGTGTATTGCCGCCACTTGTATTGCTGTAGCCAATTCGAAGGTCGGTAAAGAGATTCTTGATCCACTCGGCAGAGAACCACACGTTCATGCGTCGTGTAGTAGAGAAGTTACCCTTCAGAAACGAATTGCCGTAGAGAAAGTCTCCGTCGCCGCGAAGAATATCTCCGCCAACATTTCCTACGGGCGTCATCACTCCTGAACCCGGAAATCGTGGGTCTTCTGCCATCACGATATTGCCGTTGCTGTCCAAAAAGTTATCGCCGTGACGTGTGTAGTCCATATCGACCTTCACAAACGTCCGAGGCGTAAACCAATGCCGCACTTGTAGCGCGATGCGATCGCTATTGGGCTGCATGTTGTAACCGGCGAATGCGCCAAGGTGCGTGTACGACGCGTTGATGCTTCGGTGTGAAAACGTAAACGGAGAGATGTAGGCATACTCAACCGTGAATTGCGTTGGTGTACCGTGAGCATCGACGAGTTGTGAGACGCCAAGTTGAAGTGCGTTCTTGTTGTTGTTGCCCACCTGTGTTGTGTCGCCAATTGTTTCCCACGCAAGGTCGTCGATCATCAGCGAACCGTAGATCATCGTGCCCGGCATGGGACGCACGGCAACGTCAAAGCCAAGAATGGAGTTGTCGTTCTGACTGCGTTCTTGTGTGCCGAGTCCGGCCGAAACGAAGAAAGCCAACGGATTGAGGTAGGAGAAGTCAAGGCTTCGACCCCAGTACACGATCATGTCGCTCACCGCAACGTTCAGCCACGGCGTAGGATCGATGGCAAGTCGGTGTGTTGCGATGAACTTGCCTTTGATTGCTTTGCCGTCTATATCGAGTCCGTCCACTTGAGAGTGTGTACTCGTAAACCGCACGGACTTATACGGCACGTCGATGAGTAGTCCGTCCATCGGTGGTGCATTCAACGAATGCACGAAGTTATCGATAGGGCTAAAGCCGAATTGCACAGCTTCGCGACCAAACCTCATGCGAAAGAACTTGCTTTGATACTGTACATATCCAACATATCGATCGAAGAACTTCTGTTCCTCTTGCACAAACTTCAGTGTGCGTGAAAGCGTTGGATCGGTTCGCGCGATCATCATGGGATCGCCCGTTAGGCGCATTCCATTCGAAAGGTCGAGAAAGTAGGCAAGGCCAATATCGAAGCTTCCCATCAGGCGAACAGAGGGTCGTACCAATGCAAACGGTCCACTTGTCGTACCGGCGTCCGTGTAACCACCTCGAACCATCAAAGCAGCATCGCCCATGAGCGACGCCGTGCCATCGTTATACCGGAGCAAGCGAAATCGATCGTTCGACGTGCGAGCGAGCTCGGCACCGGATGTGCTATCGGCGCCCGACAGAAGTGGCGCGTAGTAGGTATGGAGATAACGACCAAAGGAATCGGAAGAGTCGGCCGCCAACGTTTGCACGTCAACCATCGATTGCGGCCATACAGACATAGAGCCAAGCATGGCATCACCACGCATGGCACGAAGCATTTGCATGTCCATTGAAACGCGCTCAGCGTTCACGTCGGCATTCTGTGCTGAAACACGCACAACGCTCATCACTACCACCAACGCAACAACCGTGCGTTGGATGGTCATCTTTTCACCACGAAGGCTTTACAACGACAAATCGACTTCACGGCGTTCACTTCGGCCTTCGCTTCATCGATCGTTGTGTAGTCGCCAACGTTGATGGTGAAGGATTTCCAGTTGCCCCTTGCCACCTCTACCACCGTTGCCCTCATGCGTTTTGCCTTGAAGGAGTCGAGCGTAGACTGAGCTTGGTCTTTTGATGTGTACGAACCCACTTGGATCGTAAACGGTCTTGAAGGATCTGCAGCAGGCGCAGCTGCAGGTGCAGCTGCCGGTGTTATTGTTGTGGCGGGCGCCGGTGATGCAGCAACTTTCTTGTCTTGCACGGGAGGAAGTCCCACGGTCATACGAACAAGATCGTTCGCGGCGGCTAGGTATTCGGACTGCAAATACTGCTCTCGCATAGTGAGCAAGGCCTTGCGGGCTTTCTCGACGTTGTTCTTTACACATGAATAGGCGATGATGCGAAACAGAGCATCATCGGCCCATTCGCTCTTAGGATGCGAATTCACGACGCGTTCGAACATCGTTAACGAGCGTGCGGGATCTTCCACAAGCGACGCGTGCATAAACATCACGCCCGGATCTTCTGGATGGTCCACTAACATGTCTGGCAAGGCACGCTTGGCCTCTGTAGTCCATCCATTGGCGATCTGAGTGATAAACTGTTTTACGTTCGGTGCTTGCGCATTTAGCGTGAACGGAAGCAACACAAGAACAAGGGCGAGGGGTAGAGCGATTCTCTTCATCCTACAAGTTACGGAATGAGGGCCTGTTTCGGTAAATTCGGCAACATGCAAAACAGCCGCAACGATCGACTTCGCGTAGTGGTGGCCGCCGGTGGGACGGGCGGCCACATCTTTCCTGCTGTAGCGGTTGTGGAGCAGCTCTGCGAGCAGACCCAAGGTGCGTGCGACGTTGTGTTTCTGGGCAGCATGGATCGCATGGAAACAACGCTGATCCCTGCGCTTGGCTACGACTATGTAGGCATGCCCATCGTGGGCTTCAAAGGTGTGCGACACCCTTCCACGCTCACGCTGCCGTGGAAGATCCTCCAGAGCACCCGAATCGCCCGTGCCACTATCCGTCGGTTCAGACCACATGCCGTGATCTGTACAGGCGCCTACATCAGCTATCCTGCCGGTATTGCCGCCTCAAGAGAGAGAGTTCCTCTCTTCATTCTCGAATCCAACGTTAACCCGGGCAAAACCAATGCCCGCCTTGCCCCCTTGGCAACAGCCATCTTTCTTTCCTTTGACGAGAGCATTCGCTACTATGCGCCATCGCTTGCGTCCAAGCTCGTCGTTACCGGAAATCCCGTCCGATCGCAGATTCCATCGATGAAAGATGTGAGGGAGGCAAGGGAGGCATGGGGCTTGAAGCCCGATGTTCCAACGGTGCTCGTCTTTGGTGGCAGTCTTGGCGCACGGACGATCAATGCTGCCATAGAGGCAGCGCTACCAGGGTTGGCCTTGGCGCCATTCCAGGTGATATGGCAAACGGGAGCATCGTACACGTTTAAGGCCGATGTACCGCCGAATGTGGTGATACGTTCATTCATCGACGACATGGGTGTGGCCTATGCCGCGGCCGATCTTGTGGTGAGCAGAAGTGGTGCCACCACGATTGCTGAATTGGGGATCGTTGGGAAGCCGGCGGTTTTCATTCCTCTACCATCTGCATCCACGGGAGAACAACAGCATAACGCAGAGGTGATCGCCGAAGCCGGCGGAGCGGTTGTGGTGAAGGATGCAGATGTTTTGACGATACTTGCATTGACGATCGAAGAATTGATGCAACACGAAGAGCAGCGTAAGAAGATGGCTAACGTGATGCGATCGTTCGGACGTCCATGCGCCGCCGCAGATGCTGCTGCTGCGATCATATCGATGAGCACTAAACGAGGATCACGATGACCGACACCCTGCAGCCCGTCCACCTTCCCGCAGAATTCTATCACCGATATGATTTTTACTGGCAGTCGATCGCCTTTTATGCTGTCACGTTGATCGTCTACGTGGTTGCCAAAGCTCTCTGGGAGAACACGTTGCAAACAGGGGCCGTAAGCGTTGTGCTCACGGATCCCGTGGTTGTGCTCTTGGGTGTGTTCGTGCTGGGGTCGACGATTGCATTCGTAGTGAATCGTATCGCACGACGTATCATCATTGTGTCGGAAGACGGCATCACGTTTGCGAGTCGGTTTCACGAGCGAACCTTCAACGTCCGCGAGATCGAGCGCATTGCCCTTGGTCGGGATCAACGCATTCGCGTTCGCGGCATGTTCTCGGTGGTGAAAATCCGCATAGCGAATCGAAGACGTATGCTACGTGTTCGACCGGCTCTCTACACCAATGAGCACGCGCTTGTATCTGCACTTCTCAGTTTACGCAAACACACAAAGCACCACGCGTGAGGATGCGCGTAGCACTGTTGTTGCTTGCTCTCGTCGCGTGCCTGAGTGCAAGGGCTGGGGCCGATAGCACGGGACGCAGCACGGTGGTTGTGCTTGACGAACATCTCAGATTGTGTTTAAGCGAGATCACCAAAAGCATTCGCACGGGCGAGAGTATTCACGTTATTGTGGCTTCTCATCCGGACGCTCAGTGGATACAGTCAACGGCCTCGCAGGCAGTGCAAGAGCGGGGCGGTGTGTTGGTTGCCGAGGGTGGCGGCAAGGAAACGTCTGAACTCACGATCACGCCGGTAGATGTGTCGACGTCGTACGCAAATACCGAGTCGGCAGACACAGTCATTCGCACCATCACCACCTCATTGCGAGGAACGCTCGATACACCGCAGCGCGGCATATCGAGCGTTCCATGTTCGTCGAAAATAGAAGAGAAGATCTCACGAGAGCAGGCAGAGCGACTGCAATCAGATCAGCATCATGCAACGCGATCGGCGCTTCCACCGCGACCAACAACATTGTGGCAAGACATTCTCGAGCCCGCCATTTTCGTGGGTGCCGCCGTGATCACGGCAGTTCTTCTCTTTACCGTTCGTTCGCAGTAATCACCAAAGGCTTACCACAAGTGCTGAACAGCATTGCGTTCTTCGAGCAGTTCTTGATACGTAGCATCCATGCGTGTGCGTGAGAAGTCCGACACATCAAGTCCTTGCACGATCGTGTACGTTCCGTTCGAGCACGTTACCGGATATCCATACAACACACCTTCTGGAATGCCATACGAGCCATCGCTTGGAATGCCCATCGTTGTCCAGTCACCTGCAGGTGTATCAAGTACCCAATCACGCATGTGCTCGATAGCTGCATTTGCCGCCGATGCTGCGCTCGAGAAGCCACGAGCTTCGATGATTGCCGCGCCACGCTTCTGAACGGTTGGAATAAAGTTCTCGGTCAGCCAAGCTTCGTCGTTGATCATCGACCATGCCTTCGAACCACTGGCTTCGACAGCGAAGATGTCTGGGTACTGCGTTGCAGAGTGATTACCCCAGACCGTCAAGTGCGTGAGATCTGTGGTATGCTTACCAATCTTTTGCGCGATCTGCGAGAGAGCACGGTTGTGATCTAGGCGCATCAGAGCCGTGATGTTTGCCGGATTCAGATCTGGTGCGCTCTTCTGTGTGATCAGAGCATTCGTGTTGGCCGGGTTGCCAACGACAACAACTTTGACGTTGCGGTTTGCAACAGCATTCAATGCCTTCCCCTGCACGGTAAAGATCTGAGCATTGGCTTCAAGGAGATCTTTGCGTTCCATGCCTTTCGAGCGTGGACGTGCACCAACGAGCAATGCATAGTCTGCATCTTTGAATGCAACCATCGGATCGTCCGATTGCACAATGCCTGCCAACGTCGGGAAGGCGCAATCGTCAAGTTCCATGGCTACACCCTTCAAGGCGTTCAATGCCGGGGTGAGTTCAAGCAATTGCAAGATCACAGGCTGATCCCTGCCAAGCATTTCACCACTGGCAATGCGGAACAATAAACTATATCCGATCTGGCCAGCAGCGCCAGTTACAGCAACACGAACAGGGGTCTTCATGGGGGTTGGGATTGGTTGAAATAAAAAACGCCTCTGCAAAGAGGCGTCCTATGATGCGATGATCACGATCATCAATTAGCTGCAGGATACACGGAAACCTTCAAGCGTGTCCTGTCTCTGCGCTCGAACTTAACATGTCCGTCGATCAACGAATAAATCGTGTAATCTTTTCCAAGACCAACGTTCTTTCCGGGATGGACGTGCGTGCCACGCTGACGTATGATGATGTTGCCGGCTACGACGGCTTCGCCACCGAACTTCTTCACGCCAAGGCGCTGAGCATTCGAGTCGCGTCCGTTCTTCGTAGATCCGCCACCTTTTTTGTGTGCCATGACGGTATTCCTTTAGATTGTAATGTCTTTAATCTTGAGCGTTGTGAAGTTTTGGCGGTGACCATTGAGCTTCTGATAGCCCTTGCGGCGCTTCTTCTTGAAGACGAGAACCTTCTCGCTTCTGCCGTGATTGATCACTTCGGCCTTGACGCTGCCCTTGATATAAGGTGCGCCAACCGATACCTTGCCGTTGTCACTTGCTACAAGGATGTTGGTAAATTCTACCGTGTCGCCGACTTGTTGGTCCAAGAGCGGAACGGAGACGGTCTGTTTTGGCGAGACTGCGAATTGCTGTCCGGCTATCTCAACGACTGCGTACATAACGTCCGTTGGGGGTCTGTTTCAAAAAATGGACCCGCAACCTACCCAATTGAGTCGTTATAACCAAACGAGTTGCGAGATTTTCCACATTCACCTGCAACCCTACCCCCCCACTTGCGTACCCCAGGCCCTATGATCAGCATATTCAAAAAGATTCTTGCCACCCTTTCCTTTGTCCCGCTCGAAGCGTGGACGTGGACGCTGGCCCTGGTTGGACTGGGAATATGGGGTCCTGGACTGGAAGGACATCTCACCCTCTGCATTCCCACCTTGCTCGGGTTTGAGGGCTGCTGGGGATGCGGACTGGGCCGATCGATTGGGTATGCGCTTCACGGCGACCTATTTGGATCGATCCACGCCCATTGGCTTGGAATTCCGGCCATTGTATTGTTCATAATTCGTATCGTGACATTGACCATTCGTTCAACTACTTTCGCTGGAGGGTCCCGTGGCCAACATCTACCAATTCCTGCCCGACATTGATGGCGCCGAATTCGCCTACGTCTCCATGCTCGTCAACCCACTCACGGATGAGCAGGCCCAGCAATTCGCAATGATGTATCGAGCACGCCGGAAGGATCCCCAAATGATCCTGATCCTAGCGCTCCTTGGATTTTTTGGGATCGCTGGGATCCAACGTTTCGTGACGGGCCAGATCGGTTTTGGATTACTTTACCTTTTTACCCTAGGCCTATGCTACGTTGGAACGATCATCGACATAGTGAACTACCGCACAATTGCGGCAGACCACAACATGCAACAGGCATTCGAAGTCGCATCGATCATGCGTACAATGGGCGCTGTGTCTGCCTCTTCAGCAACACAGCCTCCTCCGATGCCTCCGCAAGACTAAGCACAAGGGCAGCATGGCGGCGGGGAAGCTCATTCCTCGCCGCCTTCTTCCTTCTAACGTCCCTTCTCGTAGCCGCGCCTCCAAAACTTGTCGTAGTGCTTTCCTTCGACCAAATGCGCGGCGATTACTTTGAGTCGAACAGACGCTTGCTGCGACGAGATGGCTTCCGCCGTTTCGAAGCGCAAGGGGTGATCTTCGAGAACAGTTCCTACAAGCACGCAAACAATATCACGGGTCCGGGGCACGCGGCGCTTCTCACGGGCTGCTATCCGCACAAGTCCGGTATCACCGGAAACGAGTTTTGCGATCTCCGCCTTGATTCATGCATGTATTGCGTGCAGGATAACAGTGTTGGATTTTCGCCTCGTAATCTCGAAGTGTCTACTGTAGGGGACGTGCTTCGCAAGCGTGACCCAAAGTGCAAAGTGTTCGGTATCTCCATGAAGGACCGAGCTGCCATCTTAATGGCGGGAAAGAACCCATCGGGGGCTATCTGGTTTGATGCCGCGTCCCTAGCGTACACCACATCTGCCTACTACAAGCGTCCTGTCTGGCTTACGGCGTTCAATGCAACCCAACCCTCATCGGCCTATGCAGGGCGTACATGGACGACGTCGATCGCAGATTCTCTCTATCCGCGCATAGACGATCAGGTGGGCGAGGGAACATTCTCTACGGGACGTCGGACGTTCCCGTATACCATGCCACCCGTGGCGAACAGGGATGCCTTCGTTGCCGATTTCGTTCGTTCTCCGTTTTCAGCGGAACAACTCTTTTCGCTCGCAACGTTTTGCGTCGATCAAGAAAAGCTTGGCAAGGATAAGAGTCCTGACTTGCTGTGCGTGGGCATCTCGACAACCGATGCACTCGGTCACAGCTTTGGTCCCGACAGTAGAGAAGTGCAAGAGATGTACATCAAATGCGATTCACTCGTTGCCGTATTCCTGCATCACCTGGATTCTACGGTAGGCCCTTCGAACTACGCCGTCTTCGTAACGTCCGACCATGGCGTAGCACCGATTCCCGAGATCATTCGAAACCAGGGCGCTGCTCAAGGTGTGACGGTGGATGCCGGACGTATTCGCGAGTCACAACTCAAGAGCGAACTCAACGCGATGTTGAATGCTCGGTACAAGTCCGACACTACGGAAGAGTGGGTGCGTGAAATCTTCGAACCTTCGATCTTCTTGCGCTACGACCAGATTCAGCGCAAGGCTCTATCGTACGATGCAGTTGTTAACGCCTGTGTGGAGTATCTGCGAGCTCGTGAAGGAATTGGTATCGCTCTGTCGAAAAACGATCTTGTACGCGGAAAGTGTCCGCCAGACTGCTCGCCCGAGCTCTGCGAATGGCTTCGGAACTCGTGCTATCCTAATCGATACGGCGACGTGGTGGTGTATCCAAAGATGTATTGGATTATCGGCGGCGCGCAAGCAACGCATGGTACACCGTATGTGTACGATCGGATGGTGCCAATGATGATACTGCTGCCGGCTTCTGTGAATGGCGGACTCACAAACAAGCGCGACATTTTTCGCAATGTGTCGCCCGTAGACATTGCACCAACGATCGCCGCATGGTGGCAGTTGCGTCTGCCGAACGTCGACGGAACTGCGCTGCCGTTAGACTGCGGAAAATAGCGCTCGAGAGATCACGAGTTTTTGGATCTCTGACGTACCCTCGCCAATCGTGAGAAGCTTTGAATCGCGCCAGAACTTCTCTACCGGATACTCTTTGATGTAGCCATATCCGCCATGGATCTGGATGGCATCTTCGGCGATGCGCACACTCGCCTCGCTTGCATATAGCTTTGCCATCGAAGCCGCAACAGTGAAGTTCTGCTTTGTGTCTCGCATCCATGCCGCGCGATATGTAAGCGTTCGACTTGCATCTATGTCTACCGACATTTTCGCAAGCTTGAATTGTATCGCCTGAAGATCTGCCAACCGCTTTCCGAATTGTCTGCGTTCTGTGGCATACTTCACGGCAGCCTCGTACGCGCCTTGCGCAAGGCCAACGCTCAGTGCGGCAATCGAGATTCGTCCACCATCAAGGATCTGCAAGGCCTGTAAGAATCCTTCACCTTCGCCACCAATAAGGTGTGAACCTGGAACGCGCACATTGTCAAAGGCCAGGCTTGCCGTGTCTGAACAGCGCATGCCCAGTTTGTTCTCTTTCTTCGAAGCATAGAAGCCCGGCATCGACTTATCAATGGCAAATGCACTGATGCCGTGCTTACCCTTCGATGCATCAGTAACGGCCATCACCACGCATATATCGCCCACGTTACCGTGAGTGATGAAGTTCTTTGCGCCGTTCAAAATCCAATCATCTCCGTCGCGCACGGCCGTGGTTTGCGTGCCGCCAGCGTCAGAGCCGGCATTGGGCTCTGTGAGTCCCCACGCACCCATCGTATGACCTGTTGCTAGACGAGGGATATAGAGCTTTTTCAGTTCTTCGTTGCCAAAACGGAAGATGTGACTTGTGCACAAACCGTTGTGGGCGGCTACACCCAAGGCCATGGCCGGACATGCTCGCGCTACTTCTTCGACCACGATCGCATACTCGAGATAGCCCATGCCGGAGCCGCCGTACTCAGTTGGGATCACGATACCAAGGTATCCTAGGTCGCCAAGTTTTCGAAAGATCTCCGATGGAAACTCTTGAGACTCGTCGTATTGCAAGGCAACAGGCTTGATCTCTTCTTCGACGAAGGCGCGAATGTGTTGACGAATGACCTCTTGATCATCGCTCACGTCGAACGAGAAGGAGCTTGTGGATTCAGACATAGGACAACCTTTGGAAGGACGGTTTCAAGACATAAGTGGCGAAATTAGAGAACACGCAGCGTTCTGCACTACACAACTCTTCGAATTATTAAATCGTTCACCCATGGACCTCTCTCTTCTTCGAGATCTGCGCACCGATCCGGAGCGACCATTTCACCGCGGGGTGGCCGTCGTAGAGGGCGCTAAGGCTGTGTCTATGATGCTCCGCGCAACCGTGCCCCTCTTCGTTGTTGGCACGGCAGACGAACTCGTAGGTCTTGCCCTGCCTCCCTCCGTCCCTACCCGCATTTTTGGACGAGACGAATTGGAGGCTCATATCGGATTCAAGCCGCATTCGCCCGTCTATGCAGTCGTCCCGATTCCGGAGCGAACCGAGGCGCGCGTGGATGTACGTGCACCCCGGCTGTTTCTGAATTCTATTGTCGACAATGCCAACGTTGGCGCCATTATTCGCACGGCCGTTGCCCTGGGTATTCGAGACGTGATCGTAGACGGTGCTACCTCGTCACCATTCATGCGTCGTGCCGTACGCACGAGCATGGGCATGGTCTTTCATGCTACGATCAGTTATGTGGCGGATACAGAAGGGTTCTTGGAAGGATGCGTGGCGGCAGGGAATACCGTTTGTATGATCGAGCAAACGGACGAAGCTGTTCCGCTCTCGAGTCTGATGGAAGTGCCGGATGTGATTGTCGTTGGAACGGAAGGACGCGGTATATCGCCGCAGGTGCTTCGTCACTCTTCCTTACATTGTGTTATCCCAATGGACATGAAAGGTTGCTCGTTGAACGTCGCTGCTGCAACTGCCATTGTACTATCACATGTTCGTTCGCTTCGTTTGCAATACCCAGAATGTTGAAGTCTGCACTCATCATCAGTTCAGTCCTGCTCTGCATTGCAGCATCTACATGCACGCTTGCACAAGTGCGCGTTATGCCTCGTGTTGATGCGCGTGATCCGAGCATGCGTGCCGTTGTGCAAGTGTGGATTGATAGTCTCGAATCGTGGCGCGCATCGTCTGCGTCTATTCCAGTGTCGGATTGGGGTGCCGACGTGATTCCGGGCGGCATGAGCGGCATTGTGAAGAATTGGTTTGCGCAAGATGAAGAGGTTCGACAAACATTCCCGCCCACCATTCTTAGCGCAGAGCCACATGGTGATGCGTGGATCGTGCGCACGATGTTTAGTCATATCAACACCGCCACTGGCGATATCTATCCGCTAGGTATTCTACGAGTACGTATTGAACGACGCAATGGAAAAGATGAGATCGTAGATCCCTTGTCTACATCCACGATACATTGGATACGAACTCGAATTGGATCGATCGTCTACGTGCACGAGCCGGAGCATGTGATCAACGACGCGCTTGCACGCGAGTCGAACACGTTTCTTGCCTTAACCGCCCGCGAACTCGACCAGCCAATGCCCGATTCCGTGGTCTACTATGTAGCGCCAAACAGGGATGCACTCTGCGGTATTCTTGGCGTTGAATTCTATGCTGCGCCGCCCTCCGCCATCTCCTATCCGGCAACTGGAATCATCATTTCCGGGACGAACACAGAGTGGAATGCGCACGAGATAGTTCACGTTGTGCTGGCTCGGTTCGAAACGGCCACCCCTGTGATACGTGAGGGAATAGCCACGTATCTCGGTGGAAGTTTAGGGAAGCCGTTCGATGTGCTTCTAGAAGAATACTTGGCAAACCATGCTCCAGAGAAGATCCCGTCGCTCCGTCAGCTTTTTGAGCGAGCTACGCAAGAGGAGCAATATGTGCTGGGTGCCGCCCTGTGCAAGGCCGTGTACGATAGGCAAGGGAGAGATGGACTTGTAACTCTTTTGGCCGCGAGTACGCCTTTGCGCGCGATGGATCACATCGCACGGATCCTTGGCATAAGCAAGGATGCTCGGGATACGTCGCTCCATCCGGTACTCAGCGATGTGAACGCAGCCCAAAAGAACTCTGTGCGTAGCGGCCTTCGCTAACCGACTCCGTATCTTCGCAACCCATAGTCTGGCGCATCACAACTAGGAGATTACTATATGAAGCGAGTATTCTCGCCGATGACCGCTGTTGTCGCATTTATTGCCGTGCTGATGGTAGGCACGTCAACCCTGAGCACGGCACAAGTAGACCTCACCAAGGTCATACAGCCAAGCGGCGACATTACAATCGGTACGTTGCCCAACGGCATGAAGTACTATGTCAAGAAAAACAGTCAGCCGAAGAACCGGCTTGAATTAATGCTCGTGGTGAACGCTGGAGCCGTGCTTGAGGACGACGACCAAAACGGTCTTGCACACTTCTGTGAACACATGGCATTCAACGGTACGCGTTTCTTTCCAAAGCAGGACTTGGTGAGCTTTTTGGAGTCGACGGGTATTCGCTTCGGTGCCGACTTGAACGCCTACACGAATCAAGAAGAAACAGTCTATATGCTCACCGTGCCGCTCACCGGTGGTGGCACCTTCTCCAAGGGATTTGAAGTGCTGCGCGACTGGGCGCGATTCGTTTCCTATGATGATAAAGACATCGATGAAGAGCGTGGCGTTGTTACGGAAGAATGGCGCCTTCGTCGCGGTGCAGAAGAACGTGTACGAAAAGTTCACAACACCGCGTTGTACGGCGACTCCAAGTATGCACGCCGAGACGTGATCGGTGATACGGCAGTACTAGCGCATACTCCGGCAGACAGACTTCGCGCTTTCTACAAAACGTGGTATCGTCCTGAGAATATGGCAATCGTGGTGGTGGGCGATGTTGATGTAAAAGACGTGATGCCGCTGATCGAAAAACACTTCTCGTTCTCCGCAGATGTAAGTGGTGCACCGCCCGCACGTCCATCTGCTGTGTTGCCAGTAAGCAAGGAGACCATCGTGTCGATTGCGTCGGATCCGGAACTGCAAGCCGCCCGAGTAATGATCTATAACAAGCGTCTTGCACACAAGACCGTAACGATGGGCGACTTCCGGCACGACATTGTTGCTCAGCTCACGACGTCGATGCTCTCTGCACGCCTGCAAGAACTCACACGCAAGGCAACACCAGCATTTGCTGCTGCCTTCGCAGGCCAAACAACCATAACTCGCGAGACGATAGCCTACCTTGTTAGCGCAACTGCAGCCGATAAGAACATCATGAAGAGCATGAATGCCCTTCTCACAGAAGTGGCTCGAGCACAGCGTCATGGCTTCACGCAGTCCGAACTAGACCGTGCAAAGAGCGAGATGATGTCGCGTATGGAAACCTATTACAACGAACGAGACAAGACGGAATCATCTTCACTTGCTCGTGAATTCATGCGCAACTATCTCAACGGTGAAGCCATTCCCGGAATTGCGATGGAGTATGATATCTACAAGCGCCTTACGCCAGACGTTACGATTGCAGACGTGAAGGCCGCGATCAACGAGTACACGCCAACGGAGGATCGTGTAATCACCGTTTCTGTCCCAGAAGGGAACGGATACACGAAGCCTACTGTGCAAGATGTACATGCGCTTGTTGCCGCTGTTGCTGCGAAGTCTATCGATGCATGGGTTGATGCTGCACCTGTAAAGCCACTCATGGAAAAGGAGCCGGTGGCAGGATCGATCAAGGAGCGAAAGGACCTTCCGGAAGTTGGTGCGACGATGCTCACATTGTCGAATGGTGCCAAAGTGATCCTGAAGAAGACAGACTTCAAGAACGACGAGATTCTGTTCACTGCTTGGAAATCCGGTGGAACGTCGCTTGCACCAGAGGCAGACATTGTAACGGCAGATCTCGCTGCTTCCATTGTAGACGAAGGTGGTATCGGCTCGTTTGATGCGAATACACTTGCAAAGGTGTTGCAAGGCAAGAACATTGGGATCTCGCCATTCATCAATGAAGACAGAGAAGGATTCACAGGGTCGACGTCGCCAAAGGATATGAAGACCTTCATGGAGTTGCTTCATCTGTACTTCACAGCACCCCGCAAAGACATTGCTGGATTCGAGTCTCTAAAGGCCAAGATTCGTACGCAGTTAGAGAACAAGTCAAAAAGCCCGGAAGCAACATTGTTCGATACTATTGCCGTTGCATGGTCGAACAATCACCCACGGAAACGTCCACTTACCATCGAAGCGCTGGACAAGGTGAGCCTCGACAAGGCCTTTGCCTTCTACAAGGAGCGCTTCAAAAGTGCAGCAGACTTCACTTTCTGCTTTGTAGGGAATTTCGATGAAGCAACGATCGAGCAGGATCTTGCAACCTATGTTGCGAGCATTCCGGGCGTACCAACGAAGGACACGTGGAAAGACAACAAGATCAGGATGCCAAAGGGTTCTGTGAATAAGACCGTGTATAGGGGTAAAGATGCGAAAAGCACGGTCGTGGCAGCCTTCCACGGTTCGATGAAATATTCGTCTGCAACGCGCTACGACATGGTCGCACTCGCCGAAGTAATGAACATGCGGCTGCGTGAAGAGATGCGCGAAAAGTTAAGCGGTGTGTACTTCGTTCAGGTACAACCACAGCCTTCAAAATTCCCTGTTGAACAGTATGTGCTTTCCATCTTCTTTGGCTGTGCGCCCGACCGAGTAGATGAGATGTTGGCCGTCGTCAAGAGGGAAGCAGAAAACTTGCGCAACAACAAGGTGGACGATTCCTACATCCAAAAGGTGAAGGAGATTCAGACGAAGGAGCGCGAAGTGAATCTGAAGAAGAATCAGTTCTGGACGTCGGCAATGCCGAAGATCCTTTTCGAAGGTGAGCCACTTTCGGTAATCAAGGAACGCGATACTTTTATCAAAAACTTGACGGCCGAGCAAGTACAAGCCGCGGCAAAAACCTATCTCGATCTAGGCACGTTCAGTACGATCGTCTTGAAGCCAGAAGCGAAGTAAAAAAGCCAACACGTCGCTCGTTCTTGAAGGGCGCGAACGTTACTTGCCCAGAGTTTCAATGCTCAGCATGTTCGTTCGCGCCCTTCCTACGAGTGGCCGACCGATCGTGAACACCACGATGGCGCCAGGACCAAAGTGCTTGTTGGCAAGAAGTTCTTCCTTGATGTATTCGATTGTCTCGTCTGTAGTCGTGATCGTATCCACTACCCATCCCGTTACACCCCACAGCAGTCCCATCTTTCGAGCTACGGAGCGCATGGTCGTGATAGCTAGGATTGGTGCACGTGGACGTCGGTTCGAGATCAGTCGTGCGGTCTGTCCGCTATAGCTCAACGAGGCAATGCCACTCACACGAACTTCTTCGGCTATACGTGCGGCGGCAATGGCGATCGAGTCCGTGTTCTTCTCGCTTGGTGAATACGTTAGCGATTCGTCGTGATGAAGGTATCCATCGGAAGTAAGTTCATTCTCTGCCTGTGTGCAGATCTTGCGCATGTAATGCACAGCTTCCACGGGATAGGCGCCTACGGAGGTTTCCGCACTGAGCATCACGGCATCGGTGCCATCGAGAACGGCATTCGCCACGTCGCTCGCCTCTGCGCGCGTAGGACGTGGGTTGTAGATCATGGACTCAAGCATCTGCGTGGCTGTGATCACAGGCTTGGCCTTCAGGTTGCACATCGAGATGATCTTCTTTTGAACGATCGGTACAAGCTCTGCGGCAATCTCCACTCCAAGATCGCCCCTTGCCACCATAATGGCGTCGGACACATCGATGATTTTCTCGATGTTATCGAGTGCTTCTGGCTTTTCAATCTTGGCAATCACCCACTGCGTGCCACCATACTTTGTGATGTACTTGCGAACGTTCTCAACGTCGGTCGCTGTCCGCACGAACGAGATAGCGATATAGTCGCATTCGTGCTCGATCGCAAAACGTATGTCTGCTCGGTCTTTTGTGGTGATCGATGCTTGCGACACCGCCGTATGAGGAAGGTTGATACCCTTACGCGGTTTCAGAATTCCGCCATGCACCACAAGTGCTTTTACGATTCCATTGCTCGTACTCTTTACCTGAAGTTTCAACAGTCCGTCGTCGAGCAACAGATGGTCGCCCTTCGATACGTCGGTACCGATCGTTGGATAGTTCACGGGAATAAGATCGTCGGCCGGCTTTAGTTTCTGTGCACGAATGGTACTCACGTCGGCAAGGAACACATCACGTCCCGAGCTCAATACCATGTTCTCTCGATCCGAGAAATCAGCAACACGGATCTTCGGTCCTTGCAAGTCTGCCACGATCGGAATGTTCAATCCGAGCTTCTCTTCTGCTTTGCGGATCACATCGAGATAGATTTCGTGACTGGAGTAGGAGCCGTGCGACATGTTCAGGCGGAAGGCGTTGGCGCCTGCCTTGACCATGCTCATCACCTTCTCGACACTTGCCACGGCCGGACCCATCGTGCACAAGATCTTGGCCTTTTGCTGGAGGAATGCATTCGAATGTGTCATATCGACTTTCTGGGCTGTGGACTCATGAACGGTTCTATCGAACGCGCCATACCGCTTACTTCGTCGATCACCAAGTGTACTCCACTTACTCGAACGTCGTTCTCGGCCACTTCGTACTTATGGGCCGTCTGTAAGAGGAATCTCTTGATGGCAACGTCTTTCTTCATTCCGAGGACGCTGTCGTACGGACCCGACATGCCCGTATCCGTGATGTAGGCCGTTCCTTGCGGAAGGATCGTGGCATCGGCAGTTTGTATGTGCGTGTGCGTACCAAGAACGGCACTTACCGCACCATCGAGATACCAGCCCATGGCAATCTTCTCTGCGGTAGCATCGGCATGGAAGTCTACCACCACCATGTTCGTTTGCGCTTTGATCTTGGCAAGGGCCGCGGTGGCGCTTTTGAACGGACAGTCGATGGCCTGCATGTAGACCCGCCCTTGGACCTGCAGCACGCCAATGGTGCGCTGGTCCGGTAGGGTGATTACGTACCAGCCGCGACCCGGGTTTTCTTGCGGATAGTTGTGAGGGCGAAGGACATTTGGAGTGGAGGCAAGGAGGGGACGTGCCTTCCAGTTCTCCCAAATATGATTGCCGGTTGTAATGCAGTGTACACCAGCGTCGAAGAGCAGCTTGGCCTCTACGTCGGACAAGCCCTTGCCGTCTACAATGTTCTCGCCGTTGACAATAATGCACTCGGCTGCAAAGCGTTCTCTGAGGATTGGTAGTTGACGTAGAACTTCACGAAGACCAACATGGCCAACAACGTCGCCAATAAAGAGAACCGATAGGTCTCGTGCCACGGATGGACTCGCAGGGATTGAATAAAGCAAACAAAGATACGAGGGTGTGTGGCTAAATTCGTGGATAACGGAAAGGAAGTCATGTCAACTCGCATTTACACAAAAACAGGCGACGACGGAACCACGGGCTTGTTTGGAGGCATTCGGGTCCCGAAAGACCACCTTCGCATTCACGCATATGGAACGGTGGACGAGCTGAATTCGATCCTTGGAGTGGCACTTTCGCAAAATATGCCTACCGACGTGCGCGAGCAGTTGCTTGCCATCTCCTCGGAACTCTTTACAGTTGGGGCAGACCTGGCAACACCGCTCGACCCACCGCCATCTTTTGATATTCCACGCATCGTGGAGGAACATATCACCGAGCTTGAAGGTCGTATCGATGCTTTTGACGGGGAACTATCGCGATTGAAGAATTTTATTCTTCCGGGCGGAACTCCTGCGGCAGCTCAGCTGCACTTGGCACGAACCGTGTGCCGACGTGCAGAGCGTCTTACGGTTTCGTTATCCGTACATGAAGACCTTGGCGGATACGTAGTTCGGTACCTAAACAGACTTTCGGACTATCTGTTCACGGCTGCACGGGTGGTAAACCACCGTGCGGGCATCGAAGACACACCTTGGCGATCACGAGCCTAGAAAGCACACAGACCACGTATATTTGTTGTTCTGATTCACCCAGTTGTTCACTCAAGGAGTATCTGCTATGAAGCATCTGTTAAAACTCAACATTGTTGTACTGGCACTGACCGCATTGGTCATGGTTGGCTGTAATACAAATGATGTTGTCGATCCCGGTCCAAAGACTGCACCAAACGTTCCAACAGACCTGATGGCAAAGTCGATCAGCGAAACAAAGATCGGCCTGAAGTGGACAGCCTCCACAGGAACAGTCATTCCAACTGGCTACAAGATCATCGTTCGTGAAAAGGGCGCA
>Ga0105049_10000070_pt1 | contig 92639 bp, 76 predicted proteins | sample MAT06_FD_78087 | JGI IMG/M metagenome (GOLD analysis project Ga0105049, IMG submission 78087) | Freshwater microbial communities from Lake Fryxell liftoff mats and glacier meltwater in Antarctica - MAT-06 | ecosystem: Environmental > Aquatic > Freshwater > Ice > Liftoff microbial mat | place...
AAAGTCCATCTCAAGATCGAGGTCACAGTTGTCTGTTGCCTCAGCCATGCCGTAGATGATCTCCTCATCGCAGCTAAACTCACCACCCTGTGGAGCGAAAACAATAGGATCTGTAGTGTCAACGATGGTAACAACTACATCAGTTGATGCAGAGTTATCACAGTTGTCAGTAGCAGTGATCGTGTATGTGATCACAAGGGCACAGCCAACCATTTCTTCTGAAGAGGTGGTGGTGTAGTCCAAGGTGTTATCACAGTTGTCTTCAAAGAATGCAGTTGGCATTTCATATTCAGTGTCGCACTCTACAGTGAAATCTTCAGTCGCTTCTACAAGGACTGGAGCAATTGCATCTGTAAGCGTGATGATCTGAACGAAAGTCTCTGAGTTGTCGCAATCATCAGAAGCCTGATAAGTGCGAAGGATACGACCCTGGCAACCACCGCTTACCAATTCTTCGTCGATAATTGTGATTGTTACATCTGTATCGCAGTTGTCAGTAGCTGAAACATAGATACCAGCGTAATCATCACACGGGCGATCGATTTCGATCGTACCAGTAATAACTGGAGCTGTAATGTCCAGAACCAAGATGCTCTGAACGAAAGTGGCGCTATTGTCACACTCGTCAGTTGCAGTCCAAGTCCGGTAAATCCAACCATAGCAATATGACTCGATCTGATTGTCATCAGAATAAGTCAATGTTACTTCTCCACAGTTGTCTGAAACTGCGGGCTCGATAACTAGGACCTGCTCGTCACAATTGTATGTGAAGCTTGAGTTCTGCTCTTCGAAAACTGGGTCTGTAGTATCTGATACATAAATATATACCACGTACATCGCCTGATTTCCGCAGTTATCAAATGCACGGAAGATGCGCTCAATGGAGTATTCCTGTGGGCACTCACCTGGAGTTACCTCTTCAGTCACACTCACTTCAACGATTTCATCACAGTTGTCTGCAGCCTCAGGGAATGTAGCCGCTGAAATTGCTTCATCACACTCATAGAATTCATCCAGAGGAAACGTCGTGAAATAGGGATCTGTAGTGTCTACAATTGTTACTGAGGTAGAAGCAGTGCTTACATTCTCGCAGTAGTCAGTTGCAATCCAAGTCCATACTATGATGTAGCTGTTTTCACATTCACCTGGAAGAATCTCAGTATTGGTTTCAACCTCTACATCGTATCCGCAGTTGTCATAAATCTCAATCTCTGGAAAAGATGGGACGTTATCACACTCTGCAGTGAAGTCAGCAGGATTCTCAATCACCGGAGGAGTAGTATCCAGAATAGTGATAAACTGGAAGGCTTCAGTTGAATTTCCGCACTCATCAGTTGCAGTATAGATGCGCTGAATAACACCCAAACATCCGCCTGAATTTACAGTTTCAGAAGTAAGTGTAACAGTCACTTCGCTGCAGTTGTCCTGAGCAGTCAATACTGGAAAAGACTCTAACTCTGTGCACTCTACAGCGAGATACACTGTGTAAGGATCAAATACTGGAGCAGTTGTGTCTTCAACAGTAATGATCTGATCTTCGGTTGAGCTATTTCCACAGCCATCATCTGCAGTAAATGTGCGGGTGATTGTGTATTCCTGAGGGCAGTCACCTTCCTGAGTTTGCTCAGAAACGGTAACCATGATTTCACCCTGACAGATATCTGACGCAGTTGCCATTTCGAAGACAATTTCTTCATCGCACTCGTAAGTAGCATTGGCCGGTACGAATGTGAATACAGGAGCTGTTGTATCAAGAATGGTAATTGTCTGCACGCAGAATGCACGGTTTTCACACTCATCATCTGCAAACCAGGTGCGTGTGAAAGTTCCGTAGCAAGGGCCGTCATAAGACACTTCACTTTGTCCGAAGTAAGTAACGACTACATCAGTGCAAGCATCGGTAGCAGTAACTACAGGAAGCTCAGGATATGCGTCACCACATTCGATAGTAATGTCAGCTGGACAGTTGTCAAACACTGGAGGTGTAGTATCTACTACAGTGATAGTCTGAGAAGCCAATGTGTTATTGCCACAAGCATCTTCAGCTCTCCAGAAATAGTTAGTGGTTTCTTCACAAGCAAAACTTGTTTCAGAACAGTTCTGTTCTGTGAAGAGGTCACCGTTACCGGTTCTCCACTGACCGTTGTACCAACCTTCCCAGTAGAACCAACCAGACATACCTTCAGCCGCGTTGCGGGTGTTGGCGGCCTGACCACTTTGGAAACCGAAGTGGTAGTTCGATGGCTGATGCGACAGGTAAAGCAAGTTACCTGCGTAACTTCCAGTACCTACCAATTGAGAGAATGTAGGAACGAGTTCGTAGTAATCCCAAGCCTCGTAAAGAAGTCCTGGAGTTGCAAGGTTCAAATCGTCCTTGTAACTACGGCCAAGTCCTGACCATTCGTCCCAATTGCGGCGATTTTCAAACCACATATCCACCATCCAGCCTTGACCGGGGTTGGAGTTGTTGACAACGCTACCCACAACGTGAGCCGTTCCGTCAGGATATGAAGTAAGCGCAGGTGAACCAACCCATGACCAGAAGTTGCTGGATGCAAGTCCTAAGGCCTGCACACCATTCAACCAAATGGAGCCGTCCGGACCTGGTCCAGTTGGAGTGGTAAGAACGCAATTCGTCTCAGATCCGATCAAGTTATCTCCTTCTCCACCATTGGTAGAAACGAAGCTAACTACCTCGGCGGAACCACTGCATGCGTCTGTTGCAGTGAGAGTAGCCTGTTCAGGAATTTCACCACCACACTCCGCTTCCATAGAAGGAGGCACCATGTCGAACACCGGACCAACATTGTCGATAACCGTTACTGTGTGAACACATGTTGCGCTGAGATCACCGTACACTGCCAACCAAGTAATGGTATAGACAGAAGCACAATCACCTAAAGAAAGAAGAGCAATCGAAGAAGTCAAGGACAGGGGCGAATCTTCATCATCGCAGTCGACTAATTCGACCGTTGGAGCTTCGGGACTGAAGTCCTCAAAATCACCACAGTAAACACTTTCATTGGCGGCACATTCGATAGCCAGAGATGGCTCACAGTTCACTTGCGCTTGGGTCATATTGACTCCGAGGCTACAAATAATCAGTGCGAGTGCCGTTTTGAGTGCACGTCCGGACAATGCCGGCCATGCCGAAAAACGTAACATTCTACTCATTTGTTGGATAATTGGTTAAAAATGAAAAAAATTAAAGCTAAGTATGGCGGTAAACCACGAGGCAAATGTATATCAATCCATTCCGACGAACAAAATAAATCGGTCGACAACCGGTAAGAATCCTACCATAATACGTCAAATAACGTAGTGGGAGCATTACCTAAAATTCATCAAAAAAGGTCAAAAAGGAGAGAACTTTACACTTGATCGTAATTCAGGTCAAGCAAGAAGTAGACAGCAGGGGCTGGTTTTGGTTGCCTGCGAAGAGGCTCAATGGAAGGGGGATTTACATAAATCACTCATAGATAGCAAATTGAAATTTCCTAGCACAATTTTCCTTTCAAAAAAAAAATTGACTTTGAAATAATCTTTGCTCCCAAAAAGAAATTACTTGCTAAGTCGCGCTTTAATTCATTAGCTTCGCTGCCGCTTTTTTGGTGCCATAGCTCAGTTGGTAGAGCAAAGGACTGAAAATCCTTGTGTCCCTGGTTCGAATCCAGGTGGCACCACATGAAGGCGAAGGATCTGACATCCTTCGCCTTTTTTATTTTCCCCCATTTGGAAATCCTCACCGACAAATCAAGGCGACCTATTTTAGCCGCGATGGAAACGGAACTCACAGAACACTTGGTATTCTCCGATATCCCCGGACTTGCTCAGGCGCTTGACGCAATGGTTGAAGGCCGTTCGCAACTATTCCTCCTTACAGATTCCAAAGTAGCCGCTTGTGTGCTTCCCGCTTTAATAGCAGAATCAGAATCAGTCCGTCGTGCTCATATTATAGAGGTAGAATCCGGCGAAGGATCAAAGTGCATCGAAATAGCGCATCACATCTGGTCGCAACTAGCCGAAAGCCATGCAAGCCGTAATGACCTCCTGATCAATCTCGGGGGTGGAATGATCACTGATCTGGGAGGTTTTATTGGCTCCACCTACAAGCGCGGCATGGCTTTCATGCATATTCCCACTTCGCTCATGGCCATGACTGATGCCGCCATCGGGGGTAAGACAGGGATTGATCACGACTCAATAAAAAATCTCATTGGCACCTATGCGCCAGCTAGTCAAGTGCTCATTTGCCCGCAGTTCCTTCAAACTCTCCCCCTCAATGAACTCTATTCGGGATTTGCAGAAATGCTCAAACATGCGCTGGTTGCAGATCAAGACCTGTGGTACCAATTGACCGAACTCGGAGCTATCACGCCTTCCACAATTCAGCCTTTTATCAAACAAAGCCTTGAGATTAAGAAACGAATATGTCAGGCTGACCCGCTGGAAAATGGCTCGAGGAAACTGCTCAACTTCGGTCATACGTTTGGCCATGCAGTGGAATCAGTTTTTCTAGATGTAAAAAATCCGATTCCCCATGGCTATGCGGTGGCGATCGGAATGATGACAGAAACTTATCTCTCACTGGATATCAGTGGATTGTCTGTGGATCAGAGAAATCACATCCTGAATACGATGAACAGGATATTCTCGGTTTTGCCTTTGGAAAAGCTACCTGACTTCAATGATCTCGTCAAATACCTGCGAAACGACAAGAAAAACTCACAGTCCGAGTCGCTGAATTTTACCTTGCTTGCACACATCGGCAATGGAGTTTACGATCAACACGTAAGTCTAAAGCAGGCAGAAAATGCGTGGCAACAAATGCTTATCGCGTAAGCACGATGTAATCCTTTATCAAGGTTCGAAGAAATGGGATAGGCTCACCTATATCTTGCTCCACTTCCAATTTCTCCTTCATAGCGGTGGCTAACTCTCGCACTGCATTCTGATGTGCCTCGTTGCGGTATTTCTGATAACGCTCGATAGCCATTTTGATCAAAAGAATATCCGACTCACGGAAATTCCGGATTCCCGGATAAACAGGAGTATAGTTCTGAATGCTTTCGATGTTGAGTACATCCTTTAAGGAGATCTTGAGTCGGTTCGAAATCCTGACTACTGTAGTATTTGAAACTACATCCCCCATCCTTTGGGCGTACTCAGTGCTGGCCACCATTACAGAACCCGTAATTCCCATCGTTCCATACACGTCTACCAATCGAAAGCACCAACGCAGCAAATAGTCATAGAAAGTAGGCTGGCGGCCGTCCAATTTGATCACCTTTATTTTCATGGCCCGCTTACCTAGTGTCTGTCCATTCATGGTGGATTCCATAATTAGCAAGGGGAGCATCCAAAGAGGAATGTAAAACAAGTAGATGAAGAACACATCAAAATGCCGGGTGATGGAATAAGGCATCAGAGCGAATATCCAAACCGCGACAAAAGAAACAAGAATCTTAATCAAACCATCAATGATGAACGCAATCATCCTATCGCCCGCAGTGGCCAGTTCGTAGGAGATGGTTACGTTTTGAGTAGTCCGGATATCTATTGATCTCATTTCAATCCAATTCGTCATACTTTAGACGCCGAGCACGTAGGCTGTCCAATCTGCCGGTGAAAATATGCAGGAAACCGAGTTCATCGATCAGAACAAGGAAAAGTGGAAAGAGTTTGAAGACGTTCTGGGCAAGAAAAATAAAGACCCTGATCGTTTAACCAATCTTTTTATAGAAACCACCGACGACCTCTCTTTCTCGCGCACCAATTATGGCAATCGGTCGATACGTGTTTATCTGAACGGAATTTCGCAGCAAGTCTATCAGGCGATCTACCGCAACAAATCCAAGGGAAAAAACAGGTGGTCACACTTCTGGATCGAGGAACTTCCCGAGTCGCTCTGGCACAGTCGGAAATCTATACTTTACGCATTTCTGGTGTTCATCGGTGGCCTAAGCATTGGCATATTATCTTCAGTCAATTATCCTGAATTTGCTCGCGTCATTCTTGGAGATTCCTACATCGAAATGACAGAGGCCAACATTCAGCAAGGCAACCCCATGGCCGTCTATGGTGATAGTGAGCCTCTCGAAATGTTTTTTCGGATTGCTTTGAACAACATCAGAGTGGGGTTTATGGCCTTCCTATTTGGAATCACATTCGCGGTGGGCACTTACTATATTCTATTGTATAACGGAATAATGGTTGGTGCATTTATTTACTTCTTTATCGAGCGGGGATTATTCAAGGAATCCTTCTTGGCCATTATGCTCCATGGAACACTGGAACTTTCCATGATCGTACTCAGCGGAGCAGCAGGATTGGTCCTTGCGCGCGGACTTCTGTTTCCCGGAACATACACACGTACCCAAGCCCTTGTGCATTCCGCCCGATCCGGAATCAAAATTATGCTGGCAGTTTCACTCTTTCTTGTGTATGCCGCGATCATTGAGTCATTCGCCACACGTTTTACTTCTCTTCCGAATATTCCCAATGGCGATTTAATTCTCGACATAGTGCGAGCAATTGTCATTCTCTTTTCCGCGGCAATTGTCATTGGCTATTTCGTGATCTACCCGAGAAACCGCTATCGTCGGGGGTTAATTAAACCGCCGATAATGGACGAGCTGCCCCCCACTCCTCCCACGGAAATTCCAACGAATACCATTAAGTCATCTGGAAGAATTTTTACCGAGTGCTTTCTTATTCTTGGAAAAACGATCAGATCCTCTGCCATAATCAGCGCTTTACTCTCCATTGCCTTTGTGGTTGGTTTTGCCTTTCTATCTGGGGGTAAAATGCACAGCATCTTTGAACGCACCGTCACCGACGAATATGACTTCAATCCACTAGGTGCCTTTTGGGTCTGGGACAATTTCAAGTATCACTTTGACTTTGACCGCTACCCTCTCGCGCTTCCTTTTTGCGCGATCCTCTTCGGAATCTGGCTTTTCTTCATTGCACGAATTTTCCTAAAATCTATTATTCCATTTTCAGATCGACTTCCATTTAAACATCTTGGCGGTTCCATCCTCATCGGATTCATTGTGGCGTTTCCACTTGTATTTCCTCAAGGACTTACAGTATTCATTCAATTATTCTGGTTTCCGTTCTGGATATTCGTGTGTATGACTGGCGCCATTCGGGGAAAGGTATTCCCGCTCTCTCTTTCATCCGGATTCAAAACTATGAAGAGAGGCTTTTGGAAAATAATTTTCACCTTCCTCCTCATTTTAAGTGTACAGTGGCTTATTCTGATGGTACTCTATGCCGACTTCACTTGGATCTTCCTCGATTTTATTCAGATGAATCTTTCTCGATTCTCTTGGTTAAGTAAGCAGTTGCCTTATGTTATGTACACTTTCCTTTTGGCGTTCATTCCACTCATGGCCTTCTCTCTAAGTATCTATGGTATGGGTCTTTTGGTTTTTTCTCAGCGAGAAACCAACGAAGCCATAGGACTCCGCAGCACTCTCTCCACAATCGGTTTTAAACGGCGCGCGTATGGTCTTGAAAAGGAGAGCTAGATTGTTTTTAGGGTCAGTCTTGCTCGTCCTGCTGAGTGTGTTCTCAGCAGAAGCGATAAATGATTCCATTCCATCGTGGTCAGATGAACAATGGGAAAAAGCGATTGAAGGTCTCGATTACTCAAATCCAGATGAGCCTGAACCTTCTAAAGAAAAGGAAAGATTTAATACTGACCAATCAAACAATGAAGGCCGAAGTTTTCTCGATTGGCTCAATTATTTTCTGACCGGAAACAGCGGTAGAACAATCGTCCTCATTGTTGTCGTAGGGCTTCTCGCGTATACACTGTTCCGCCTCCTGTCTCAAGCTTCTGTGAATAAGGATAAAAAAATACAAGCTGATCTTGCCTATCACCTAGAACATCTTGAAGATCACTTCGAAGAGTCTGATATGGATCGTCTGCTCAGGCTCGCTCTAGAAGGTGGAGATTTAAAAACTGGCGTTCGTATTCTATATCTGGCATTGCTCCAACAACTTCACCTGAAGAGTTGGATTGTTTGGAAAAAAGACAAGACCAACCGCGACTTTCTGATAGAAATGAAAGCTCATACTGACATAGCTAAATTCAGAGAGCTCACGCGAGCCTACGAAATCGTGTGGTACGGTGATACGGAAATTCGTTTAGCGGAATTCGATCGCCTGAAGGTCATATTCCAATCATTCACTTCCACCATTCAGAATCAAGACAATGCGCAAGGCTAATTTCCGCGTCATATTGATTCTGGTGATCGTGGCTATAGCCGGACTCGCGATACTTTTACTCTCAGGAAAAAGTTCTGTTCAATGGTGGGAAACTTATAGGCCTGATGACAAACAACCTTATGGAGCCACGGTATTTCATCAGCTTCTAAAGGATGTGCGTCAGGGACAACCGTTTCACGTCGTCACAGACACCCTTGCTAATGAACTTCCAGAAGATCCAGGCGCTCAGGTAGACAACTACCTGTTCATTGGCAATGAAGCCTATCCTGATTCCGCGGACACCGAACAACTCATTCGATTCGTGCAAGCCGGGAATAATGCCTTCTTCCTCGTAAATACTGTCTCCAATCGTTTTCTTGACAGTCTTCTAGTGCTTGAACAGGAAGTAATGCCAGAAGCTGTCGAACCCGAAATGGAGGAATTCAATGAAGATGAGGGCTACTCCGACGAAGAAGTATACGAAGAAGAATACTATGAAAATGAATCTTGGGAAATAGAGCAAACCAGCGCCACCTATTACGACTCTTGCGCCACCCTTTATTTAAATAATAAAAATCTAATTCCATATCCTCTTGTCAGGAGATTTGAATACGAAAGAGTGTATAATAACTGGACCTACTTGCAAGACAAGCTGGCAAGCATTGATGGAAACGAAGCTGAAGTGTTAGGACAAATTAACCGCACCTACACCAACTTCATTCGCGTGAAATACGGCAAAGGATTCATTTATGTCCACACTACGCCATTGGCCTTTACCAACTATTTCATGCTTTCTGACACCGTGAATGACTACACTCGCGAAGTCATGAGTTATTTGGGCGAAGGCCATATCTACTGGGATGAGGAAAACAGAGACTACGACTTCAAAGCGTATAAGCGCAACATGGGAGCGAACTTGTCAGAAGAAGGACCTCTCGAATTTATTCTGAGTGAACGGCCGCTTAGAACAGCATGGTACCTCTTACTTCTGGCCGCATTGCTCTACCTAATTTTCGGTGCCAGAAGACAGCAGCGAATCATTGCGGTGGCAGATAATATGGACAACACTTCCATCGAATATGCAGAAGTGATTTCCCAATTGTTCATGAAACAAAGCGATCACAAAAAACTCATTCTTCTGAAAATGGAGTTGTTCAAAGCGCATCTCCGCGAGCGATTCATGATCAGACTTCCTCTCACAGGAGAAGAAGAAAATGGAAAACTTTTTGCCCATATAGCCCAGCGAAGTGGCGTGGATCAATCACTCATTGAATCCATCTTTACTCAATACCATTATCTCTCTGTCATTGAAGGAGTCAGCACCGCTTCAATGCTTGAATTCCACCAAAAAATCGAACAATTTTACGTCCTTAGCAAATAAGGAAAAACCTAATTCACCATGAGCGAAAACGAACTAATTCCAGACGGAGATCACACGCCATCCGGCGAACAATCTTCCCCCATCGCGCCTGCGGTAACCAGTGAATGGGCCGTTGGAATTGAACCTGCCCACCGAGTTGATGTAACTCCTGTGCACGACACCGTCGAAAAAATAAAAACTGAAATTGCAAAAGTGATTATCGGACAGGAAGACACGTTCGAACTTCTCATGGCAGGCATTCTGGTTGGAGGGCACGTCCTTCTTGAGGGCCTTCCCGGAATCGCAAAAACTCTCACGGCCAAGCTGCTCGCCAAGACCGTGGATTGTCACTTCAGCAGGATTCAATTCACGCCTGATCTGATGCCGACGGACGTAACAGGTTCATCGGTTTTCAACATGAAAGAAAGCAATTTCTATTTCCGTCGTGGCCCCATTTTCTCCAACATCATTCTCATCGATGAAATCAACAGGGCTCCTGCAAAAACGCAAGCGGCATTGATGGAAGTGATGGAGGAAAAGCAATTGACCTACGACGGACAAACCTATCCGATGGAGTTTCCGTTTTTTGTGATCGCCACCCAAAATCCCGTGGAACAGGAAGGCACCTATTCCCTTCCAGAAGCGCAGTTAGACCGATTCATTTTCCGCATCCGAATGCACTATCCGGATCTGGCTGGGGAGCAAGCCATTCTGCATCGGTTCAGCAACGACTTCGACACTCGCCAAAGCAAAGAAGTACATCCTGTGGTGAATCCTGAAGTGCTTGCACGTCTGAAAGGACTCATTGAAAAAGTATATATCCGGCCGGAGCTATTGAACTATATCGCCGCGGTAGTGCACAACACGCGCAATAACGGCGACCTCTTCATGGGAGCCTCTCCACGCGCCTCACTATCCATGATGAAGGCATCAAAAGCAATAGCCGCAATTCACGGTCGGGAATTTGTGACTCCTGATGATATCCGTCAAGTTGCTGCTGCAGTCCTCAACCACCGCATTATTCTCAGTCATGAAAGGGAAATGGAAGGTCACACAGTAGAAGAAATCATCAATGACATTCTTCAAAAAGTGGAAGTGCCTCGTTAATCAGAATTACATGTCGAACAACACTCAGCCTCGAATTAGTAAGCTTCAGGGTTTCCGTCTGACCAATCGATTTTTCATGGTCTTAGGAGGTGTCATCGTGCTGTTCGCTTTGGGCTTTGCGTGGAGCTGGGTGGAGTATATCGCCACATTTTCTAGCATTGCACTTGGCCTAGCCATGCTCGTTGAAATCATGCTTCTCTTTATCTCTGTGAAACTTCTGGCAGTTCGAGAAGGTGGAAAGTTGCTCAATCTTGGCGATCCGAATCCTATTCGACTTGACTTGAAGAACACTGGCACTGTGAAAGTATTCGCCCAGCTCTTTGATGAAATTCCTTATCAGATGCAGCAAAGAGATTTCAGAATGAATGTAAGTGTAACGCCGGGGCAAACTCTCCATCTGAGATATGAGTTGAGGCCTACATCGAGAGGAGAATACAAGTTCGGCTTTCTCAATGCGATTGCTTCATCCTCAATTGGTTTGTGTGCCCGGCGATTTCAACTTGCTGAACCGATGATGATCCCGGTGTATCCGAGCGTCATTCAAATGAAGAAATACGAACTTCTAGCATTTGCTCGTATCTCCAACTTTGAAGGCATCAAAAAAGTACGCCGAATTGGCCATAGCTATGAGTTCGAACAGATCAAACTCTATACTCAAGGAGACGACATTCGCAGCATCAACTGGAAGGCTACGGGTAGAAGGAATTCTCTCATGGTCAACCAGTATGAGGACGAACGCTCTCAGCAGGTGTATACCATCATTGACAAAAGCAGAAACATGCACATGCCCTTCAACGGGCTCTCCCTACTTGATTACAGCATCAATACGTCACTTGTAATTTCCAATATTGCACTTCGCAAACACGACAAAACGGGGTTAATTACATTCTCTCATCGCATAGGCACCACATTGCCCGCGGACCGCAGTCAAACTCAGCTCAAGAAAATTCTCCAATCGCTGTATCACGAAAAGCCCCAGCCTTTTGAAGCAGATTATGACCTACTCTATCGCGCGGTGAAAAATGTGATTAAGAGCAGGAGTCTGATTTTTCTTTACCTCAATTTCGAAAGCGCCTATGCGATGGAGCGGGCACTGCCAGTACTAAAGAAAATCAACCACATTCACCTTTTGGTGGCAATGATTTTCGAGAACACTGAATTGATGGATTACTCGCGCAAACAAGCGGATTACGTCTCAGATATCTACGCTCAAACAATTGCCCACAAACTGATTCATGAAAAGAAGCAGATTGTGGGCAAATTGAGAAAATATGGTATTCAAACTATTCTGAGCAAGCCCGAAGACCTCAGTATAAATACCGTCAATAAATACCTTGAGCTAAAAGCAAAGGGACTTATTTAAAACTAGTTCACGAACCGAATAGTCTGAACGCTTCCGTTCACGATCATCCGGCAAAAGTATACTCCTGCAGTGAGCGACTCAGTGTTCATCTCAGCACGGTAATGTCCTGGAGACATTTTCTGATTCAACAATCCCAACACTTTCTTGCCGGTGATATCAAACACTTCCAAAACGACTTCTGAGGACTGAGCCAAATTAAATTGCACAAGAGCAGGATTTCCGTTCGTTGGGTTCGGATATACTGATTCAAACTTAGTGCCTGCGGCTACCACTTCCTCAATTCCAACAGATGCGCCCCAAGAGAGATCATCAACAAGAACATTCGTTCCAAGTGTCGCACCGATGAATGATCCTCCTGGACCATATATAATCAGACTAATCACCGCAGTTCCGGGAGAGCCCGCACCCACAGTGACCATATCTACACTAAACTGGGTGTACACACTTGTAGATCCAGTCAGAGTGCCGTTGCCCGTCTGCACAGGCTCATCCATAGTATTATTAATGAAAGCACCAATCGACAGATTGTCGCCACCCTGAAAACTTGCCTTGTACCAACCGCGAAGAGCTTGTTCTGTAGTCGTCTGCAGAAATTCTTCCGAAATGAGTGTGCCTCCAAAAACCAACTGAGAAGCAGAGAATGACTCTAGACGTGCCGCCGATACACCGGCATGGGCATCGCCCGACTGAAGCACTGAAGGTGCTGCAGCGTTTGATGTGGTCCATCCCACCGGATCTGGATCTCCCCAGTTCTCAAAACTCGGGTTTGGAATCTGTGCGAGAAGCGTTCCCGATCCAATAAGCAACGAAGACGCAAAGAGGTAGAATGATTTCATGTGTACACGTATTAATGTTAAAGACCCGCAAATTAGGCAGATTCCACTGAAATCAAACCGTTCGGACTGTTCATTGACATTCTTTACCACTTCTGTTTTAATACACCCCTCCGAAAAGTGCCCGTTGCTGTCCTTTCAAACAGTCTACGCCATGGATTCGATAAAGATTCCATGACCTAGCCTTTATAGTGCACCGTCTGTTTCTCCCCAATTTTGTGTTCCGGAAGATGAGATTCCGGATTGCCTCAATTCACTGCCTTGTATCCAAATCGGATCATCCTCTCCCGGGGAAACTAAATTCCAGCGCAGATGAACTATGAAACACGACGAAAAGTAGAGGTGGTCGTTATCTCCGATGTGCATCTCGGAACCTATGGCTGCCATGCCAAAGAGCTGGTGCGCTATCTCAAAAGCATCGCTCCCAGCCTAATTGTTCTCAACGGTGATATCATAGACATCTGGCAATTTTCGAAGAATTACTTTCCGCCTGCTCACATGGGTGTGATCAAGGAACTTACCCGCATGCTTTCACACGGAGCGAGGATTCACTACATACCGGGAAATCACGATGAAATGCTGCGCAAATTCGTGGGTCAGAAAATCGGAAACCTGACCATCGACAACAAATTAGTACTCGAATTAGATGGAAAAAAGGCGTGGTTCTTTCACGGTGATGTATTCGATGTAACCATGAAACATTCCAAGTGGATCGCCAAATTGGGAGGCAAGGGCTACGACTTACTGATCCTCTTCAATCGTTTAGTAAATCGCATTCTCGAAAAATCCGGACGTGAGAAAATTTCTCTTTCAAAAAAAATTAAGGACGGTGTAAAGGCGGCAGTGAGATTCATTTCAGATTTCGAAGATACCGCCACGCGCATTGGAATTTCCAATGGATACCACTTCGTCATCTGCGGACATATTCACCAGCCGGTAATCCGGGAGTTTACCAATGACGAGGGAAGCATCATTTATCTCAACAGCGGCGACTGGATTGAGAACCTGACCTCGCTAGAATATTCTAATGGCGCATGGACGCTTTACAGATTTGAAGAAGATGATCTGCTCCATACAGACCCTGCAGAAAGTGAGTCCCTGACCTCCATGAGTAGTAAGGAAATATTTCTGGCGCTGACGAAGGAATTCAACCTTCGACGGGCCTGAGGATTCCTCCCAATTTTTGCTCCTGTTCTTCGGGCTGAACTGGCGTATTTTTGCCCCCGCCAATGAGAAGCCCTATGGAAATTCCAAGCAAATACGACCCGTCAGCGACTGAAGATAAATGGTACTCCTATTGGATGGAGCACAAGCTGTTTCGCAGTGTTCCTGACGAACGCACTCCATTCACTATTGTCATTCCTCCACCAAACGTGACGGGAGTACTGCACATGGGGCATATGCTGAACAATACCATTCAAGACTTGCTCGTGCGGAAAGCGCGAATGGAAGGATTCAATGCCCTCTGGGTAGCAGGGACTGACCATGCCTCCATCGCCACAGAGGCTAAGGTGGTTCAAAAACTGAGGAAAGAGGGAATCAAGAAATCAGACCTTAGCAGGGAAGCTTTTCTAGAGCACGCCTGGGAGTGGACGCACAAACACGGCGGGATTATTCTGGAGCAATTAAAAAAACTGGGCGCTAGTTGCGACTGGGAGCGCACCCGGTTTACAATGGATGAGAAATACTTTGATAGCGTCATTGATTGCTTCATTGACCTCTATAAAAAGGGAAGAATCTATCGCGGTGAACGGATGATCAATTGGGATCCTGCGGCCCTTACTGCACTTTCCGATGAAGAAGTGATTTACAAAGAACTCAATTCTAGTCTATTTTACGTTAAGTATCAAGTAGTCGGTGCAGCTAATGAATTCGTAACGATTGCCACTACACGCCCAGAGACCATCCTCGGGGATACTGCAGTCTGCGTCAATCCCAAAGACCCGCGCTACACTCAATTGCATGGCAGAAGAGTGATTGTGCCAATGGTGAATCGCGAGGTACCAATCATTGCCGATGAATATGTAGAAATGGAATTCGGTACCGGTTGTTTGAAAGTCACTCCTGCGCACGACCCGAACGACTTCATTCTCGGTGAAAAGCATAAGCTTGAAGTCATCAACATGATGAATGATGACGGCACCATCAGTGAAGCCGGAATGCTTTACATCGGCATGGATCGTTTTGATGTACGGAAAAAAATTGCAGAAGATTTAGAGGCCTCCGGACATCTGGTGAAAACCGAGATACACCTCAATAAGGTAGGTTTCTCTGAACGTACAGACGTGATCATTGAACCACGTCTCTCCTTGCAGTGGTTTGTAGACATGAAAGAGCTCAGCAAGCCAGCTCTGGATCATGTAATGGATGATACCATCCGATTCTTCCCTCCAAAGTTCAAAAACTCCTATCGCAACTGGATGGAGAATATAAAGGACTGGTGCATCTCCCGCCAGCTATGGTGGGGGCATCGCATCCCTGCGTGGTATGGTCCGGAAGGCACATTTGTAGTAGCCAAAACAGAAGAAGAAGCTCTTGTAGAGTTTCGAAAGACCCAACCTGATATTACGAAGGAGCAAATCCGTCAGGATCCTGATGTACTTGACACTTGGTTCTCTTCATGGTTGTGGCCGATCTCGGTTTTTGATGGATTTTATTCGAAAGAAGAAATTGACTATTACTACCCGACCAATGATCTGGTGACCGCACCTGAAATTATGTTTTTCTGGGTAGCTCGTATGATCATCGCCGGATATGAATACCGCGGCGAAATGCCTTTCCGCAATGTGTATTACACTGGTATAGTTAGAGACAAGCAAGGAAGGAAAATGAGTAAATCGCTGGGCAATTCCCCAGATCCGATTGACCTCATGAAACAATACGGCGCAGACGGCGTGCGGGTAGGAATGCTTCTTTCCTCTCCCGCAGGCAATGACTTGTTATTCGACGAAGGACTCTGCGAGCAGGGGCGGAATTTTGCCAATAAAATCTGGAATGCATTCCGACTGGTAAATAGTTGGGAGGAGAAAACGGACGCTACACTATCACAACCTGATTCAGCTCGCATAGCCACAGAATGGATGAGCAGCCGCTTCAATGAAGTGCTGCTGGAACTGAACGACCATTACACCAAATTCAGAATAAGTGAAGCACTGATGACAACCTACAAATTGGTGTGGGATGATTTCTGTGCGTGGTATCTCGAAATGGTGAAACCACCATACGGCTCAGGTATGGACCAAACAACTTATCAGGCCACACTTACAATCTTCGAAAACATCCTGAAGGTGCTTCATCCTTTTATGCCCTTTCTTACAGAAGAAATCTGGCATTTTCTGGCTGAACGTGAAGCAGGCAAGGGCTCCATCTGTTTGGCTTCATGGCCAGTTTCCGGGGTGGTCAACACTCCTCTTCAAACCGGATTTGGCCTATTTGCCGAAGTTGTCGCGGGAATCAGAACCATTCGCAAAGACAACGCTATTCCCAATAAAGAAAAACTGCAACTCAACGTCCGTAATGCAGATGCCCGTAATACTGAGTTTGATGCGGCCATAGAGCATTTGTGCAACTTGTCGCTAATTCAACCCATTTCTGGAAAGCCTTCCAATTCATTCAGCTTTATTGCGGGTGGATTTGAATTCTTTATTCCGTTCACGGGCAACGTAGACATCGTGGGTGAAATCAGTAAGCTCCAGCAAGATCTTGAGTACACCCGTGGCTTCCTTCAGTCGGTGGTATCTAAACTCAGCAATGAGCGCTTCGTGAACAATGCGCCTGCCCAAGTGTTAGAAGGGGAGAGAAAAAAGAAAGCAGATGCACTTTCTAAGATTGCAATGCTGGAAGAAAAACTCACTTCACTTGAATAATTCAAATACACATGGCTGAAATAACACTTGGGGGTAATACGGTTCATACTGTGGGAAATTTGCCACTGGTAGGATCTATAGTTCCTGATTCCAGATTGACGAATCCTGATCTGACTGATTTCAAACTCTCGGATTATCGCGGGAAAAAAGTCATTCTGAACATTATGCCCAGCATTTCCACAGGTGTCTGCGCTGCCTCCATGCGTGCCTTCAATAAAGTTGCTTCGGGACTCGAAAACACGGTTGTTATCTGTGTTTCCAAAGATCTTCCATTTGCCTACAAACATTTTTGCGGAGTTGAAGGAATTGACGCAGTGGTGTGCGGCTCTGAATACAAAGAGCATTCATTCTCTGAAGCATTTGGGGTTGTCATGACAAATGGTGCCTTTGAAGGACTTATGAGCCGTGCAGTAGTTGTTCTCGATGAAAAAGGTGCTGTGACTTACGCTCAACAGGTACCAGAAATAGGCCAAGAACCAGATTACGACAGTGCACTTGCCGCAGTGAGGGCGGTTTGAACCGCTATTTAACGTTTTTGCAATATTAAATTTAGCCAATCTGCCAGTCGAACTAGCTAGTCGAAGTCATTCACAGGGCACGTCTCCTTTAACTTTGCCGTAAGCCGCAGAATACACGGCGAGCTATGGTAGCTAAAGTCCGAAAGAGAAAGACCGAATTTATCAACCGTGAAGTTTCATGGTTATCGTTTAACGAGCGCGTGCTTCAGGAAGCTCAGGATACCAGCATTCCGATCATAGAGCGTATGCGCTATCTGGGAATATTCTCCAACAACCTCGATGAGTTTTTCAGGGTTCGAGTAGCGTCGCTTCGCCGCGCCTCTAAGTATCGGGGAAACGTGATGGATCCGATGGACTTCGACCCTGTTGACTCCATGGCTGAAATAAGGTCAATTGTAGTCCGTCTTCAGGATAAATTCAATAAGACGTTTGACAAACTAGTAGCCGAACTCAAAAAGGAAAAAATTGAGTTTGTTAACGAAGCGCAGCTCAATGACAATCAAAAGCAATTTGTAGAACGGTACTTTGAGACGAAGGTGCGTCCTTACCTCGTCCCACTTATGCTTTCCGGTAAAACATCATTTCCCTCGCTCAGCGATACATCCATTTATTTAGCCATTGAGTTGGGGTACAAAGTCAAGAAGGTATCAAGTGCCTATGCCTTGATTGAGATTCCCTCAGACTTACCGCGTTTCATTGAAATCCCAGATGAAAAGGACAGGCGATACGTCATGTTTATTGATGACATTGTTCGCTACCGCATGCGCAAGGTTTTCGGCGTGTTCGATTATGATCAAGCGAAAGCATTTGCAATAAAGATCACCCGGGATGCTGAACTTGATATCGACGATGACCTTTCCAAAAGTCTGGTAGATAAAATGGCCAAGAGCCTAAGCCAGCGCAAAAAAGGAGACTATGTGCGGATCAACTATGACCGTGAAATGCCCGCGCCACTCCTTGATTTTATTCTAAAAAAAACCAAAATCAAAGACACCGAAAACATCATTCCTGGTGCCCGATATCACAACAAGCGTGATCTCATGCGTTTTCCTGATTTTGGCCGCGCGGACTTACGGTTTGAACAACTCGAGCCCATTATCCACCCGCGACTAAAAGACAAAGCGAGCGTGCTGGATGAGATCAAAAAAGGGGACATTTTGCTCCACTTTCCTTACCACTCTTTTATCACGATTCTGGATCTTCTCAGGGAGGCAGCCATCGATCCAAATGTGCGCACGATACGCATAAGTGTCTATCGATTGGCAAAAGACTCGCAGGTGCTTAATGCGCTAATCAACGCGGCCCGAAACGGAAAGCGCGTGATCGCCGTGGTTGAAGTTCAGGCCCGTTTTGATGAAGCCAATAATATACTTGCCGCTCAGGCACTCTCTGAGGCTGGAGTTCGGGTCATTCCAGGTGTTCCGGGTTTGAAAGTACATTCCAAACTTATTCAAATAAGCCGAAGAGAACACGGTCGAACCGTTCGGTATGTGCATATAGGCACCGGCAATTTTCACGAGCGCAATTCAACTGTATACTCAGACGTTTCATTGCTTACCGCACACCCTGATATTGGAAGAGAGGTGCGCAAGATGTTTGAATTTTTCGAAAGCAACTTCACCCGTCATGTATTCAGGCACTTGATCATTTCGCCCTTTAGCACACGCCGTAGGTTTCTTGATCTAATTGCCACGGAAATTATCAACGCGAAAAAGGGTCTTCCTGCATTCATTATTCTTAAATTGAATAATCTTGTAGACGCCGGCATGATCAGAAAACTCTACGAAGCTTCAGCCGCCGGAGTAAAAATTCAACTTCTCATACGAGGTGTCTGTTCACTCGTTCCTGGCATCAAAGGCATGAGCGAGAACATTTCAGCCACGAGTATTTTGGGTCGCTATCTCGAACATGGGCGGATTTTGGTTTTCGCCAACGGAGGCAATCCGTTGTACTTCATTTCCAGTGCAGACTGGATGACTCGAAATCTCGACTACCGGGTAGAAGCAACCACGCCAGTATATGACGACGGATTGAAAAAGGAACTACAGGATTATCTCGATATTCAGTTGGCGCCCAATGCCAGAGCCAGAATCATCGATCAAAAGGGAGAGAACAAATTCAAGATTTCACCCGGTCGACTATCAAACGATACACAAATAGCCGCTAACAGGTACTTTCGTGGAGAAATCAGTGCGAAGTAACCCGTGAAATTTGCCGCTATAGACATAGGATCCAACGCCATCAGGCTGTTGATTGAGGAGGTTCATATCGATGAAGGTAAATACCACATTGAGAAAGTGTCCCTAACCCGCGTTCCCGTGCGCCTAGGAGAAGATGTTTTTGGTCAGGGTAAAATTTCAAAGGAAAAGATACGGCAACTCATCAAGACAATGAAGGCTTTCTGGTACTTGATGGAAGTGCATCATGTCGTGTATTTCCGAGTGTGCGCCACCAGCGCGATGCGAGAGGCAAAGAATCGCAAAGAAGTATTGAATCGGGTTAAGAGGGAAGCGAATTTGGACATTGAAGTGCTCTCCGGAGATGAAGAGGCTGGGCTGATTTTCTCTAACTATCTGACACAAAATCTTCAAACAGATAAAAACTATCTCTTTATCGATGTGGGTGGCGGTAGTACGGAATTGACCCTGATTCAAAACGGTCAAAAAACCCTCGGTAAATCATTTGACCTTGGCACCGTCCGGATGCTTGCCTCTGCGGTGAAGGAATCCGAATGGAAGAAAGTCAAAAAATGGCTAAGTGAAGCCGTAAAACCAGAAAGCACACTCATCGGAATTGGCACAGGCGGTAATGTGAACGCCATGTTCAAGCTTCAGGGCAAGAAAATGCAGGAAACCTTGAACCGAAAAGAAATTCAGGAGCAATTCGAGTATCTAAGTTCATTCACTTTCGATCAGCGCATTGTGCGTCTTCGGATGAAGCCAGACCGCGCTGACGTAATCATTCCCGCAGCCCGTATTTACATGAACATAATGGATTACGCCGGGATCAATGACATGATTGTTCCGAAAATTGGTCTTTCAGATGGAATCATTCTGGACATGTTCAACTCATGGAAGGCCTCCCCGTCTATCTGGAAGAAAGACTTCATTTTGTGAACGTTATTATGTGAATCCGGTTATTTTTGTTCCCCTTTAAATGGATTGAGGGCCACCGCCATGAAATATGTTCTTCTCGTTTGTACAATTTTGCTTTTTGGCATTCAGTCGAATGCTCAGCTTCTAGGCACTCAACTGGTTTACTGGGATTTTGCGAACGGTATTCCAGCGGGCTTCCAGAATGGAAGTAATTCGGGCATCGCTACTTGGGAATATCGCGGACCCTCTACCACACCAAACAACACTATATGTTCTCGCGGATCGTGTGGGGCGGGCACATTGCCTATTGCTTCAAATTCCCTTGCAAATGGATTTGTGATTTTTGATTCCAACTACTGGGATGATGATGACAATATGTGCGGTGGATTGGGAACAGGGCAAGATCCTGCTCCTCACACTGCATGGCTGATTACCGAGCCTATCAATCTTTCTTCAGCCACCGGCGCAGTAATCACCTTTCAGCAGCAGGTGAGAATGTTTCAGGCAACTACAAAAGTGCAGATATCCATTAATGGCGGAGTCAATTGGACTGATATCATTGTGAACAGCGCCAATGTGTCGCCCACCGCAGAGTGGAAAACCGGAAACATTTCAGCCATTGCAGTTGGCCAGTCGGATGTGCGATTTCGATTTCTATTTACAGGCACCTATTATCACTGGTGTATAGATGACATTTACGTGTACCAGCCAAACCAGAATGACGCGATGCTTAATTCAGCTACCTACACCCTGTTTGGCACTGCTGGCTTGCCGAGTCCAATCTCCGGTATGGAGTACGACCAGTATCCAACCTTCATGATTCCTCAATTTAACTTCAAATCAAAAGCCACAAATATTGGAAGCCAGGCCGCAACTAACGTCCTAGTGAATGTCAAGGTGCTGAATCAGGCTAGCACACAACTCTACTCGCAAAACAGCAATACGGTTGGCACGCTAAACCCAGGTATTCAGAGCAACTTTGCGATAACCAGTCCATACAATCCGCCCACAACTCTGGGAGATTATCGGATCGCCTACAGCTTGAATCTTCAGCAGGCTGATCAAAACCAGGCCAACAATCGGGACACTCTTGATTTTACAATAACCTCCAATACTTATGCTCGTGATGAAGGCCCCATGCAGAACGTGTTCACACCTCAGGCGGCTTATGTCGGACAACGCCAGCATGTAGGAAATCTTTATGAAATTCGTGCTGATGGTTTTCAACTGAATTCCATTGGTGTAGCCGTGGGCACAGGCACCGCACCAGGCACGGTAATTAAGGGTTATGTGTATAACGACGCAATGAGCGTAATCTTCGCAGAGACCGTTCCTTACACCATAAATCAGGCTGATATCAGTGCACTTGGAGAAGAAAAAATAATCAACCTTCCGCTGGAAACTGTCTTTCCGGTGTTCATGGATTCAGTGTATTGCATCATGGCTGGCAATGTGGACGGTTCTCAGGCTTTGCGCGTATGCAGAAGCGGCGCGAGTCCTGATAATACCTCTTTTGTCAAGTATCCCGATTCATTTGGATTATTCTATTTATTGACTACGCCAGTAGTTCGAATGAACCTATATCCTTTGGGAACCATATCTGGTTGCACCGATCCAACAGCTGCTAATTACAATCCAGACGCTTCACTTAGCGACGGCTTCTGTTTGTTCCCAGGCTGCACTATTTTGGGTGCCGACAATTACGATCCCGCCGCGAATTTTGATGATGGCTCATGCATCTATGAAGGCTGCACCAATTCAGCGGCAGACAACTATAATCCTCTCGCCACTGTGGATGATGGAAGTTGCATTATCTCTGGCTGCACTAATCCTGTCGCGGATAATTACGATCCTGAGGCTACAATTGAGAATGGCTCCTGTCTCATTTCAGGTTGTACGAATCTCGATGCGGTAAACTTCAATCCATTCGCCAATGTGGATGATGGAAGTTGCGTGTTAGTGGGATGCACAGACCCACTCGCTGCCAATTACGATGTCCAGGCAAATCAAGATGATGGGTCATGCATTTATCCCGGATGCACTGATCCCGAAGCAGATAATTTCAATTCTGGCGCCAATCAGGAAGATGGCTCCTGCATTTACACCATCGCAGCCCTATTCACATTCGATTTGGGTGGATGTGCCCCGTATGCCGTGAATATCATCAATCAAACGGTGATCGTGCCCGAAAGCGAATGCGTGCTGACTATTTCAGACGGTACTGAAATTACGGAATGTCTTTCCAATTACACCCATGTATTCCCAGAACCCGGTGAATATTTTATCACTCTGATTTACACGACTGGCACGGGTAGCTCTACTGATATAATCGGCCCTATCGTGGTCAGTGGATTTCCCGAAGCTCCTATTTTTAGTGAAATCGACGACAACCTAATATGCAGCAATTGCAGCTCTGACCAATTGACGTGGAGCGTTAACGGCGAGGAACTACCCAACACCAATGGCAGCAGTTTGAGCGTCCTTTCAGATGGCATTTATCAAAACGGATATTATATACTGACAGTTGCAAACCAGGCTGGCTGCAGCACTGAGTCAGATGCCGTCCTCGTTTTGCACGCCCAGTTCACCGTCACGCCACTATTTGGTTGCATCCCGTTCGAGGTGAGCATTGATGACCTTACATCCACATTCGGAGGCATGGTATGCACGTTCACAGTAAATGGCGAATCCTTGATTTCCAGCGGCGAACCGATAGCCCTTCCAATTATCGAGGTCGGAATTCAAGATATCATATTGAGTTGCGAGGTGGATGGTGTTATTGCTGAAATGGTTCAATCCATAGAAGGCTTTGAGGCTACCACGCCAGAACTTTCATTCAATGAATTGACGAATCAGGTAGAGTGCTCCAACTGCGACGGACTAAGCTCGGAATGGAGTGTAGACGGTAGCATAGTGGCTTCCGATGTCAATGCCATCGAAGTGAATGGAGAGTTGTTTGTGGTAACGCTCACCGGCGATGGAGGATGCGAAGCCTCTTCCGTATTGACAGTAATCACCGTGACTGAACAGAATAGCTTATCTCTGAAACTTTTTCCAAACCCGTCGAACGAAGTCTGCACCGTTGAGTCCACCTTCAACGGGCGATTTGTGACCATTACTGATCCATCGGGGCGCGTATTGGATCGAATCGAAGTGTTTGGCAAACGATTCGTGATTGACACTTCCATTTTGAGCAGCGGGCTTTACTTTATTCATGTGGAAGGCAGCGGAATAAGCGCTTCTCAGCGCATTTCCATCGTGCATTGAATTTCTGAATGAAATGTGAAAGGACTTAAGCCCGCGTTAAATCCGGTCCATTTGAGTATCTCTGCCCCCACCTTTGAGCAGTAAAGCGAGATAGGATTCTCTGAAACAATGCTGTTAAAGTTTCGTTAACGCATCTTTCGAAGGTATCCTTCTGGCCCTAGTTTTGAGTTAAACAGTGTAAATCAAACAACAACACCATTCACACGATGAAAAAACTGATCTTCTCTCTGGCCATTGTTCTTGGTCTTTCTACAATGGCTGTGGCCCAGAATCAGGTAGTTTCTGGCCCTGCTATCACAATCGACAAAGAAGTACACGATTACGGCACTATTCAATTTGGTGGCAACGGAGTGTGCGAATTCAAAGTAACAAACACTGGAACAGAGCCACTCATTCTGAGCAAGTGCAAGGGTTCATGTGGTTGCACAGTGCCTACTTGCGAGCCGAATCCAATCCTGCCAGGTGAATCTACTTCCATTAGTGTGAAGTACGATACCAAGCGTTCAGGTCCGATCAACAAGTCGGTTACGATCAATAGCAATGCGGTTAACGAACCCGTGAAAGTGGTTCGTATCAAAGGAACTGTAGAAGCTGATCCAAATGCCCCATCACCAAGTGGAGTGCCTGTGAAAGAAGCCGGTGGAGCGCCAAACAACAACTAATATTACCGGAAAAGGGCGGATATGATTCGCATAGCCGCACTCTTTCTGATCATCTTAAACTCCGCAATTGCTTTCGGGCAATCTGCGGAGTTTTCTTTTTATAAAAAGATTCTAAAGTTTGACGCGATCAGCGAAGGCACACCTCTGTCGTTTCAATACGAGTTTACAAACAGCGGCAGTGATCCGCTTATTATCAATGACTATAAGGTGCAGTGTTCGTGCACCAAAGTGGCATTTCCAAAAACCCCAGTTCTTCCGGGGGAAAAGGCTTCCATTCAGGTCGACTTTGATTCGACGGATAAAATTGGATGGCAATACAGGACCATTCAATTGTACGCCAATGTTCCGGGCGGTGTCTCTGAACTCGAGTTTAGGGTGAAAGTAGGCAGGCGAACTGCGCCTAGGCCCTGAGAAAAGTAGAATAGTGCATCGCCTCATTGCTGGAATGCCTTCAGGATATTCCCAATTCCTTTTTCACGGTCCTAAATCTGCAATCAAGCTTTGCCAGCTGCCATTGAATCCCACAAAAAAACGCCCTACGATTGCTCGCAGGGCGTTTGTGATTAGTCGATCGACGAATCGTTTATTCGATCACAAGCTTCTGGACAGCACGTCCTTTGTCAGTGATAATTTCTACAGTGTACATTCCACGTGCAGGCAATGATTCAGTCATTTGCCAGAGTGCAGTATTCATGCCTGAGCGGAAGAATACACGCTTTCCGGTGAGATCGTAGATGGCTACAGACTCAATGGGTGAGTTGGCGCGGAATGAAACGAACTCATTTGCAGGGTTAGGGAATACAGAGAAAGCAACGCTTTCTGATTCCTCAATGCCTACTGAGCAGGCATTACCCGGAAGATTAAGCACACATGTTACGCGGGGAATAGCATATCCAATAATGGTATCCACATACAGGCGACCTTTCTCTGAGGACATGAGCGGATTAGTGATCAAACCAGAGGCATTGTTTGGATTAGAAGCTGCCCACCAGTCCCAAGGCGATGAATCTAATTCACTTCCTGCCGCAACCATCACCGGGTACAAGCCATTGTAGGCGTTATTGTTCGCGTTAGCTTGGTCAGTATATGGCAATCCGGGAAGGTAGTTGTCGGCAAGCAAAAACACGTCGTTGTTGCCATATAGGTTTAAAACTGACTGCACATCAAATGCTCCGCTAACTTCCACTACAGGTAAATTTACACCTGGAACGATAAGCACACCAGTAGTGTACGGAGCAAATGGATCTGAGGGAACCTGAAAGGAAATCATGGGAGGATCAGTTGCATCAATCCATGAGAGATCACCGCACGCACCACCCATATTCACAGCCACATTAAAATCAGAAGAATAACCTACGTGATTTGGGTAACACAGGGTATCCCCATCATTTGGATTGACGCCAAACGAAGTGCCATAAATGTCTCCATTCACTTCAACCATAACCATAGGCACCGGAACGAAAACGCCGGGGCTCACTTCTACTTCGCGAATGAATTTAGGCAGAAGAATATCATCGTACTGTGTCAAAGCACCCGCTGCGAATGATATATATCCACCAGTACCTTGGCCCCAAACGACGGCCGCATCAGGATCGATTCCAAATGGATTGTCCTGCTCTGCTTCTGTCATCCGGAAATAACGGAGGGCAGTGCGACAATCCTGAACACCACGATAAGCTGCATTGATCAAAGTAAAGACACGCTCATCCTGAGTTGGTGCGACTGGATTCCAACCCAAACGGTAATCGCATGAAGCTACAACGTAACCCATGCGAGCGAGACGCGAACAAATTTCAACAGCTACAGAATCAGTGCGGAGGCCGCTTGGGCTTTGATTCTGTGGGAACGGCAAAAAGTTGCCTGTGTGGAAATAAACGACAAACGGACGATTCGTTTCGGTATCGCCCTCAGGCTCGTAAACATCCATTTTCAATGCTTCGGGAATCGCTTCGCCAAGCAAGCTGTAGGCAATCACTGTAGCGTTTACACCATAAGTCACGTTCGTAGTAACAGTGACATCTGTGAAAACTTCTTCCAGGTAGCGCTGCGCATGCGACGCAAGGCTTCCAATCAGCATTATTACAGCAGTAAGTAGAGTAGAAATTCTCTTCATTTTTTTGTGTTATTGAGGTAAATTAAATGTTCTTGGGTTCGTAGAGGATACTAAAGTAAGCCATTCGGCCGATCACTGGACCGCCGTATGTCTGGATCGTGCGATTATTTAACAAGTTAGACGCCCCTAGCTTCAGCATGATGTCGTTGGACTTGATGGTGTAATTCACTTGCGCATCCATCAAACCATAGCTTGGCACTGGGCCGGTGAACTGCGGAGAACCCTCGAAAAGAAACCCTTCCATCCACTTATAATTGGTGCTGTAGCCCCAACTATTACCGTTGCTTTGCTTCAACCACTCTCGTCCGGAAAATCCGGCATTGAGTTTATGCTCTGGCGTATTGAAAGCCGGAATGATCGGATCATTCTCATCCGCTTTTACGATCCGGTTCCAGGAGTAATTGGCGTTGAAGGTGTGAATCTTGTGAAAATAGTAATTGGTCCCAATGCTGAAACCTTGTGTCTGTACCTGATTTTGTGAGTTTGCCGAATAGCGGAAAACCTGAACATCTAAGGGCAGGCCACTAAATGGATCAAAAGATGCATCTATTCCAATATTGAATCCGATGAAGTGCGTGTACCAACTGTTATAAGCGCTTGCATCCACATAAACCTTTTTGCCCAGAGTGCCACGATAACCTGCTTCCAGCGTGCGCACTTGCTCCGGCCGAATAGGGTTGATGTTAAAATATTCCAGTTGATTCAGGTTGAGTTGCTCACGGTACTTCGTAAAGCTGGCAATCGTAACGAGGCTATCTACCCCGTTCAAATTGCCGCTCAGAATAGCAGGCCCGACATTGAGATAGAGGTACTGATCAGAAAGTGTAGGGTTGCGGAGGGCTGAAGAGAAAGAAACTCTCACTACATGATTTTTATTTGCCTGATACACCAGAGACGCGGCCGGACTAAATACAGCATCAAAATTTTGATTCTTATCCATCCGCGCCGTAATGCTGGCGATCAATTTATCCTCCATAAACTTTTTCGTTGCACCTCCATAAATCCCGAATTCAGAATTGGTAATGCGTGCTGTGGTATCTGAGAAAATTGTTCCTTCAGAATAGGGGCGATACAATCGACCATTTCCGCCTACTTTAAAGGTTATAAACTGCCTGCTCTCCCACTGATATTCTCCATGCACGTGATAGAGTGACGACTGATCAAAAAATCGCGTGCCGCCTTCTTCCGAGTTATTCTTTGCGGATGTAATTCGCTCGAAGGCCTCTTCGAACTCTGGCGAACCCGGTTCAAAATAGCCATCCGGAGATACACCAGGAATGTTGGCATTACCGCTGTTGGTCCAGTTCTCCACCAGTCCATGCCAGTAGATGAGTGAATCCTGATTGCTTGCATTCCACTCCGCGAGTGCATCATAATCAAAAGTGAATCCTACACCCGGCACAAACACCAATTGAGGATACCCAGAAGCATTCACGCGACCGTTAATACTATCCTGCCAATACTTGATATAGGTCTGCGCCCAGTCTTCGTTCGGTCGGGCTTCCTCCAACATGCGGAGAGCAGTGAAATAAGGATCATAGCTCCTACCGGCATCTTCACCAGTGGCATAAGCACGGATAAAGTACTTGTCCTTTTTGCGCAATTCCACCTTTCCCTGATAGAAAAAAATATCGCGAAGGCTGAAGCGATTGTCGCCTTGATAGACTGTGGTACCCGTACCCACATTTCCTCCCACAATCAACTCCGGGGAATCGAACTCATCTTCTGGCCGCAGACGAAGATGCATGGCCGCGTTCGCTTTCAGGTTGCGCGTGTTGTAATCTACAATATCCGTTTCGCGATAACCGGTGCGGTAGAAGGTGCCAACCCCTTTATAATTCCAAGGAGAAGACGTGGAGAAGTCATTCGCTGCGAAATACTCATCACCATAGACGTTGACCGCATCGAACCCTCCGGCATTGGTTTCTCCATTTGGAGAGCCGAAAATCGGGGCATAGTTGTCGGCCTCCCAGTCGTTGGCGCGCAGGTAGTAAACGTTTAGTTTGTACGCTATAAAATCCTTTTCCTCCCTATTCTGAAATTTTTGAGCCCAGCGAATTTGTGGCTCTACCAGACTTCGTTCACCCACGCGCAATTGTGCTGATAGTCCGGAGAACACAAATGGATTTTTGGTTTCCATAAAGATAACCCCGTTGAAAGCGCCAGGGCCGTAGAACGCGCTACTTGCCCCCTGTATAATTTCGACTCCTTTCACATCGAGATCAGGTGCGCCTAGAAAGTTTCCTAAGGAGAAATTGAGTCCGGGGGATTGATTATCGACACCATCGATAAGTTGCAAGGTGCGGACCGGAGAAGTGGAATTAAATCCGCGCGTGTTGATGATGCGAAAACCGATACTGGCCGTTGTAAGGTCGACTCCTTTCAAAGCTCCAAGACCTTCATAGAAATTTCCCGAAGGAGCTTCTTTAATGGCAATAAGGTCCATGCTTTCCACCGTGAGTGGAGCTTGCTTTTGTTTGTCTGAGATGCGATCCTCGACAATTTCTATCTGCCCCATGACTTCGGCATTCTCCACCAATTTGATCATGATTCGATTGGAGACATCCTCGACTACAATTTCTTGAGAAATAAAACCGATATAGCTCACGACTATGGTGACTGGGAGCTGAGCGACAGTAAGCGTAAAGTCCCCATTGAAATCGGTAAGTGCTCCATTAGACGTACCCTTCTCGCCCACACTAGCCGAAAACATCGGAGTTCCCCCAATCGATTCCTGAACACGCCCTTTGACAGTCTGAGCATTGGCAATGGCAAAGGAGAAAACGATAGAACAAAAAGTAAGGAACTGTCTACAAAAAGTCATGGATCCCAGGTCGGTTTTGCACGAAAGTAGGGAAAAGAAGAGAATATTTGCGTGGCTGGGACTATGAGATCGATACAATAAGCGACTAGAGAGCCATTCCTGATTTTTACTTTAAGGTTAAGAAGAACAATAATTCATTTGAGGGCACCTTAATAAATCCCTTCCGAGAATCGTTTTTGAGTTGTCGAATCTGTTCTTCTGATAGATATAGCGACGCTAATTTTCCCGAATCCTTTTCAAAACGGATTTTTAGAGTTGCCCATGATTCAATGATTTTCTGACCCTGTGACACTGGCTATCGGGTTGCCGTTAAATAGCACGAAGAGTTCTATATCAAGTTGCCCCTAATGAACGCATTGGTGTCGAGGAAATTCTTCAAAGGATTGGCTCCTCCCCACGAACCGATGCTTTTGAAAGGAATAAAGTTGGCGAAAAGTTCCTCCTTATACCAGCCCAATTCGCGGGTCTTTTTGATCACTTCACGGTGTAATGGACTTTTGTAAGCGTATTGTTGCATGAATGCCCTGTTTTCCCACACACTAAACGTGGCTTGCATAAACAGAGGGTATTCGCCAATTCCTACGGAAAAAAGAAGGCCCTCATGTCCTTTTAAATTATCACTGACGGTAGGCACGTAGCTCCAAAATCGATAGAGGTAATTCCATTTCACGGTAGCCCGTGTAATTACAGCGATCAATCCGCCTTGGTCCTCCTGAAAATCAGAAAATGGCGATTGTCCGGACCATACTCCATGTGCTTTCAAATTATGCATGAAAACGGTCCATACTTCTGATGCACGCGCTTCAAATTCGCTGTAAGGTGAGGGCAATTTAAAAAAGGTTTCAGCTTGTACTTCAGAATCCCACACACATAGCAAAGCGTATGCATTGAAGTTCGGTTTGATTGAGAACCCATTGTCGCCGCCACTTCCCAATAACTTAAAAAAGGAGAGTCCGCCAACCCTATTCAATGCTGGAAGAGCTCGCTTCATCTGGGAGAGCATCCAAAACGCTTGCTTCCCATGGAATCGAAAAAATGTAACGGTGGTTATTTGCATGCGATTTCTGTGAATCACTAAAACAAGCTTGCGGTGGTTTAGTTGTGAGGCAGGTGATTTTCCGGTAGAAGAATGACAATATACGGAGTAAGAAGATCAAAATAGGCTCAGGTCAAAAAGGAAATAATCCCCACAGGTTCATATCACATTGGTTGTAGCGATGAGTGATCTTCGCATCACGTTGCTCAGCGATTAAAAATGGAACAAAGACCATGAATAAAGAAACAGAGTACATCGAAGTCAAAAGAAAATCCTGGAACAAACGGACTGAGGCTCACTACAATTCCAAATTTTATGACGTAGAAGCGTTTCTTCAAGGCAACAGCTCGCTGCACGAGATTGAGTTGGGCCTGCTTGGTGACGTGCGGAATAAACGTATCCTGCATTTACAATGTCATTTCGGACAAGACTCGCTTTCGCTCAGCAGGATGGGTGCGATTGTCACTGGTGTAGACCTTTCCGACAAAGCTATCGACCGGGCGCGAGAGCTCACGTTACGTGCCGGATTGGAGGCGACCTTTATATGCAGTGATATCTATGAACTCGAAAAGCACTTGGATGGCGAATTCGACATCGTATTTACGAGCTATGGGACTATTGGCTGGTTGCCAGATCTTGACCGTTGGGGGAAATTGATTTCCCGCTATTTAAAGCCGGGGGGCCAATTAGTTTGTGCCGAATTTCATCCTGTGGTGTGGATGTTCGATGACCAATTCAGCCGGATAGCCTATTCCTATTTCAACACTGGGCCTATTCTGGAATCAGAAGAAGGAACTTATGCAGATCGAACTGCGCCCATTTCACAAGAGTATGTGATGTGGAACCATAGCATGAGCGAAGTGATAACAAATCTTATTCAAAGTGGACTTGAACTCCAATCCTTTCATGAGTTCGATTATTCTCCTCACAATTGCTTTCTGGAAACGACGGAGGTCGCACCAAAGCAGTTTCAAGTCATGAAACACGAAGGTCGCATTCCGATGGTGTATGCGCTTTCAGCCCGCAAAAAGGCGAGTCGATGACAACAGGCCAGAGGAGACCGACTTTAGGATCTGTGCCCCAGTTAGAGTGTATTTGTTGAATCTAAGCTGCAGACATCACGTAAGAGTAAATTTTCGATTTCGCACAATTTCATTTATACCTCACAGTTCTATACATTGGATATCTATGTATGTTTGTCCTATGCAATCCAACGAACTGATAAAAGGCACCTTGACCACCATCCTACTCACGCTTCTCAAGGAGAACGGCCGGATGTATGGCTATGACATTACGCGCGCAGTGAAAGAGCGGACGAATGGTCAAATCCTTCTCAAGGAAGGCTCCCTCTACCCGGCTCTGCATCGCTTGCTGGCGGATGGCTTTATAGCCAGCGAAGAAGAAATGATTGGCAAGCGCATGCGCATTTATTACAGCCTTACTAAGACAGGCGCCCAGCGCACTAAGCTGCAGGTGCAGGAACTCATTTCCTTTTTGGATACCATTCAAAACCTGATACTTCCCACGCAACCTCTTGCTCATGGCTGAGCTCACTGATAGACAAACCGAACGTGTATTCGGAATTATTGCCAGTGCGATTCACGATCGGTAATTACAGATGGAATTGATCGACCACTGTTGTTGTCACATCGAAAACATGCTGGATGACAGAATACTGTTTGAAGACGCGCTGAACCGGTCAGTGAGTCTTGTGGCTCCTGATGGCTTGCCGGATTTAGAGGCTGAACTCAATCGTCCACTCACTCAATTAATCCCCAAAACAATGAAAACCTCGTTGTACTTCTTCGGCTTTCTAGCCGCATTTGGAATCCTAGTAGGCACAATGATGGGCATGCAGCAATGGCCAGGCGCGAATATGGTGCTACTCATTGGCGATGGATCGCTTATCGTAGCCATGCTTACACTACTCATTACGATCATCAGATTCCCTTCTGCCTTTGTTCAATCCACATTGGTCAGGACTTCAGCGGGAGCGTCGGGCGGACTGATTCTCGGAGCAGGAGGATTCATCAAGATCATGCAATGGCCGGGCGCTTCATTTATGTTCGTCATCGGCATGACTATTATCGCCTTTGTATTTCTGCCTTTGTTCTTCTGGCAGCTCTACAAGCGCGAGATTGCGCAATAGTTCTCCCTCCATTTAGAAATTTCCGGGGTGTCCGTTCCTAATTGAACTATGGAATGGGCATCCCGGATTTCTTTTGTCAATTGAAACACTAGTCTATGTCCCCAAATCGGAATTTCACACATTTTTTCATTGTACTATACAAGATGTACAATACATTTGGACCACTAGACAATTAATGGCCGATACGGTGAACGACAAGATCTACTTCAATTCGCTTCTTCAAGGCTGGGAAGAAACCTATAAAAAGGGTCAGATGACGTTTTGGATATTACTTGCTTTGAAAGATGGAAGAAAACATCCCGAAGAGATTCTTGCGTTCATAGAAAACATCACCAACGGCACCATCTCGTGTGATCTACAGAGCATGTATCGCTCCTTGCGGAAATTGTATGAGGTAGAAATTCTGGATTTTGAGTTGACCCCAGGCCACAAAGCTCCAGACAAAAAACAGTACTTTATATCTGCCCTTGGAACCAACCTGCTCGAGTCATTCAGTCAGCGCAACATTCGTCTTTTCTATCAAAAAGAAGTTCAACAACTCATCAATAATTCCTGAAATCATGAAGTCCATTTCCAACGCCACCAAAGGCTTTGCTGTCACAGCGTGTATCGTTACAATGTGCATGCTGTACTTTCTCTTTCATTCCGTACAGATGGAAAACTATAGTCGTGTACCTTACTTGGCGGTAGGTTTCGGCGCCTTGATGTTTGGGAGCGGTTTGTTTTGGGGAATGAAGGATTCGATCCGCAAATACCGATATGATACTGGATTTGTTTATCATCTGATCACCTTCATAACAGTAAATGGAATCGGAATACCGATGATGGTGGGTATGCTAGGATACCACCCTGGGATTCGCACGGTGGTCGTCTACCAGATCGGATGCTGGGGATTCGGCCTTCTGGTGCACTATTGGATCAGCAGAAGAACGATCAAAGGCATGGAAGCAGAAGAGGTATTCAGCTAGTTCGTAGATTCGGGCTTTCGTTAAACCTGAAGCACTTGCGTTGAATGCTCTTTCAATTTGCGCGTAAGCCATACTATCTTAACAGTTCCTCGCTCACCCGTGCAAAGCACGCTGTTGTATTTGGTACGTTTGTTTTTTTATTCCTATTCATTTTCCGACCGTTTCAGATTGAGCGTCTTCCCTACCCAGTATGGCGGATAACAGGTGGATTCGGAATGATTACGTTTATACTTATGCTTCTTCTGAATGTAGTACTCCCGCGATTCATGGTTCATTTTTTTCGAGAAGAAAAATGGAATGTGGGCAAAGAGATACTTTGGACTCTCGTGAATGTATCCATTATAGGATTCGGAAACTTTGCTTTTTTCCAAGTTGCCTATTCGCAACCCTTTTCACTTTCCATGCTCTTTTGGTTTCAGGGCATCACACTCGCTGTTGGCGTTTGGCCTATCAGTCTCATGGTGCTAGTAAAAGAAAATAGGGAACGCCACAAATTCGTCGGAGAGGCCGCGAGTCTGAATCAGCAGATGATCGTCCAAGAAGATGTGGGTCCTGCAGGAATTCCTGAAGTGCATCTCAGCTCGCCTGCTGGGACTGAGCAACTTGACATCTCCCTTGCCCAGTTTCTTTTTGCCCAGGCTGCTGACAATTATGTGGACGTCTTTTACCTCGAGAATCAAGTAGCAAAAAAACGAACCTTGCGCACTACGTTGAAAGCGGTTGGCGTCAATCTTGAAGCTCATCCGCACTTTTTCCGATGTCATAAAAGCTATCTGGTGAACCTGCATCAAGTTATTCGGGTCAGCGGAAATGCTCAGGGCTACAAACTTCACCTTAAGGATTCGGATGCTCTTATTCCTGTTTCCCGACAGCACAACGAAGTCCTCCGCCAGCGGCTTTCCGCTCACCAATGAGCCTACCCGTTCACCCCACATCCTTGTCACTCGCCCCTTTCCTTGACAGTCGCCCCTTTTCACGGTGATCATCTATCGTGGGTCATCCATCTTTGGCCCGAACAAAGCGATTCACCATGCAGACACTTCAATTCATCTTCCTTATCCTACACATTGCGTCGGGTTATCTGGCGCTCACAGCCGGGGCCGTTACAATGATCTCGCAAAAAGGCCAGACTCTTCACCGATCTACGGGTAAAATCTTTTTCATTAGTATGATTGGAGTCACGGTAACCTCAGTTTACTTGTCCATTGCAAAAGACAATCTATTCCTGTTGTTTGTGGGACTGTTCGTATTCTACCAAAACTTCAGCGGTTGGCGTTCGGTAAAGCATAAGACTCTTAAACCGGCTTGGTTTGATTGGTTGGTGCTTGCCATGGCTCTAGTGAATGCGTTCTTTATGATTCGTTCAATGAATGTGGTGCTTCTTGTATTCGGGGGCGTCAGTTTGATTCTTGTGTACACGGATATTAAACTTTACCGATCCATTCTTCTTCAGCGAAAAATCTCACCATTGAGTTGGATGGCGCGCCATATCGGCATGATGACAGGTGCATATATTGGCGCGATTACGGCCTTTCTCGTGGTGAATATCACTTCCGTCAAACCTGCATGGGTGATATGGCTTTTGCCAACTGCGCTCCTGGTTCCACTGATGCGATACTGGACGTGGAAATTTACCAAAAAGCCCTTTCAGAAAAGGGTGACGGATGGAACTTTGGCCAATTCAAATGAATGAAGTCTATCCTTTGAGCACAAACAGAACTTCCTTTCGCAATCGGATGTACCAGTCCTGTGACACGACCTCCTCTGGCCTTAACCCAACTCGCTCTCCCAAGCGTTGAAGGGTCTGTACAAATTCCAATGGCTCAGGAGACAGAAGATCGAATCGATGAGCGTGTTCTAGTATAAAATCGGCTGCCGCTGCAGGCATTGAAATTCGACATATTCTTGAAGGTAAAACGAAGAGAAGTTCCGGTTCAGAATTCTGCTTTGTGCCCCGCTGCACCGAGGTGTGAATCCACATTATTCTATATCCAATCCAATCGATCTCATCCCGTACCAGGCGTTTAAAAAACTTAGAAACCAATTTGGGATGCGTCAAAGGTTTGGGGACCGGAAAGGCAAAAAATTTCTGAAGAGGGAAATCAAATGCTTTTCCATGCATGTAATTGTACAGAGCCTTTTTCAAGCCGTCAGAATACTTTTCATGATCAGCGCCAGTGGGGTCCTCATGATACAGATCGTTGTTTGCAAAACCCTTAAATACTGGGCCTGTGCGAATGACCTTGTACTTTTCCGGATTGAGTCCGACGGGACTGTGCACCGTCATTGCGAACTGATGCCAGAATGCAGACTGCACTAATTTCTCCTCAAAAAGTTGTCGTACTATTTCCAACGAATCGACCGTTTCTTGTGCGGTCTGAGTAGGAAATCCGTACATGAGATAGCAGTGCACCAAAATTCCCGCTTCATTGAACCCTTTGCACACCCGCGCTACTTGTTCAATGGTTATTCCCTTTTCCATTAAATCGAGCAAACGCGGGCTCGCGACTTCAAGTCCGCCTGTCACTGCCACGCAACCCGATGCAGCCAGCAACTTGCACAAGTCCGGAGTAAATGTCTTTTCGAAGCGAATGTTTGTCCACCAAGTCACCTGCAATCCGCGTCGAAGAATTTCTAGCGCCAGATCGCGCATGGCGAGAGGCGGAGCGGCTTCATCTACAAAGTGAAAACCGGTTTCACCTGTCTGGTTGATCAATGTTTCCATCCGGTCAGCCAAAAGGTGAGCGGGTGATTGTTCAAACCGGCCGATGTAGTCGAGTGATACATCGCAGAAACTGCATTTCTTCCAATAGCATCCGTGAGCGATGGTCATTTTATTCCAGCGACCATCGTTCCATAGTCGATGCATTGGATTTGGAATATCGAACATAGAGAGGTAGTCCCGAATGCGGAGGCCCTCATAATCCGGTGCAGGCAATTTTCCTTGAGGCACTTCGGAGCCTAGCAACGTATTGATCAAGCGCACGCTATCCGCCTGCTTGACATAGGTTCGCTTCAGTAGCGGATTCGCTGTAGGATTAGTTACATGACGAAAGAGCGCTGAAATAGGGATTTCACCATCGTCCAATGTGATGTAATCCACGTAGTCGAACACACCTGTATCACTTAGCTCTCGCAATTCCGTGTTGGCATATCCTCCTCCGAAAACAATGCGAGTTTCGGGATAGTTTTTTTTCACCCACTGCCCCACTTTCAAAGCTCCGTATAGGTTTCCGGGAAATGGCACAGTGAACCCGAGCAAGGCCGGCGGATCATTTTCGAAGTAGCGCGATGCCACTCGAATGAGCACTTGATCGACGAAATTGAGTGGTGCTTCCAGCGCTTCACGAATGGGGTCAAAAGAGACAGCGGTGCGCGCTAATCGCTCTCCATAGCGTGCGATTCCAAAATGAGGACCGACGGTAGCCTGAATAATATCTGCGAGATCTTCCAGATAGAGACTGCACATAAATCGAGCTTTGTCTTGGATTCCGTTGGATCCGAAAAAGAGCTCAGAGTCGCGCATTGTTTTGAATCGCTCTGCCTCTGGCAAGTACCCGCGGGCGGCAATCCGATAGGCGAGCGTATAATTCTTGTTCTGGAGAAAACCGATCACGGCGCTGATAGTCGATTCGTACGATGCTCTGTTGCGCAGCATATTTGAAAGGGCATGAGGTAATTCAAAAGCCCCAAGTTCGATTGCATCAAATAGATCAGACAATCCTTTTGGTTGAAACAGTTCCAGCACCAGATCAAGCCCCAGATCACCCTGCCTGCACTCAATGGCTTCCTGACGCAGGTAACCGGTAAGATAAGCCGTGGCCGGATACGGCGTATTGAGTTGGGTCAACGGCGGAATGAGCAGGAGGATTCCAGACATGGGTTGGCAAAGATCGTAGATACAGCCAAACAAACAGCTAAAGGGCGGCTCTACCGAAGCTCAAGATCGTCTCAATCAGCCATAAAAACGCTCCCGTATTTGATGCACTGAATGATCCTACCTCGGGAAGTGCTAAGTTTGAATGGTCCTTTATCTCCGATAATTAGTCCTGGACACAGCTACTATTCATAGAAACTTTCGTGCTGGGAGCGGCCGTGATCGCGGCCATCTATCACCTTGCTCTATTCATTCAGCAGCGGAATAAATTCCTGTTGTACTACAGCTTGTATCTATTTTCTCTGGCATCATATATCGCATTTAAACTTTTTAGCAACAATTACGACCCATTTGAACCCACAGATAACGTGTGGTACTATGTGCTGGAAGAATTGCTACAGGTGATGATGGTATCACTATACGTGCTATTTGCTGCTCAAACGCTGGAGGTAATGCATAGTAAGAACATCGTTCGCAACTTAATGTGGGCCTTCTTCATACTTTCGGCCCTCTCCATAACGTATCATATCGCGGGGGCTATAGTGAATGGAGCGGGAGTAAAATCGCGGGAGATGTACGCCATCTTCCGCACCTCATTGGTGGGCATTGCCACGATCGCACTCATCTTGGTTTGGAGAATTCGCACCACTACGTTTCAGCGAACTATTATCCTAGGCTCTCTGGTCACTGATTTTTCCGGATTGCTCAGCATAATCTCGTTTGTGCAGCAAACAGACATCATGGGACTGACTGGAGTGGAGCCCTATCTGGTCGGGTGTATGCTTGACATAATCATCTTCTCGAGTGCGCTTGGATTCCGTTTGAAAACCATCGCCGATCAGAAAAATGAACTATTGAAAAAAGAATCAGAAGCTCGATTAGCAATTGAAAAGACTCGGACAAGCATTGCATTAAATCTGCACGACGATATCGGATCCGTATTGAGTAGTATGAGCATTTACAGTGAAGCCGCGAAAAAATCGCTTCTTGATAACAATCCAGAACGTGCCGCCGCACTCATTGAGCAGATTGGGGAGAATGCCCGAGAGACGATGAGCAGCATGAGCGATATTGTGTGGACGATCAACCCCATTAACGACAATGGCATAAGGCTATGTAACCGCATGGAGGCATTTGCCACATCCATACTGAGTTCACTTCACATCGAACTTGAGTTTAAGGTAGAGGACTCGCTGCGAGAAGTTGATTTCCTCATGCCGGTTCGCCAAAACCTGTATTTGCTCTTCAAAGAAGTGATGAACAATTGCGCCAAACACTCCAAAGCATCTAAGGTCAATGTGGACTTTGTGGTCCGGAATGGTATGCTCGCAATGACCGTCAGAGATAATGGACAAGGCATTGATGTGATGTACAATGGGCAGGGAAATGGATTGCGTAATGTGAATCTACGCGCGCAGGATCTTGGAGGAACACTTCGGATCGAGCCGCTCAAACCGGGTACACTAGTGGTGCTGGAATTTCCATTCCAAGATGATCTGGAACGAGAATTCGGGCCAAAAATCCGTTGAGGAGTTGCCATCCCCTAATTCGGGGAACTTTCCTTCCTGCAAGAGGGACTATTTTTAAAAAGTTCAATCAGGGTTCAAAACAAACACTCATTCGCATGGCACTTAGGGTATCAATCTTTGATGACAATCAAAAACTGCTCGACTCCCTTTCGGTGTTGATAGATGGCAGCCCGGGGTTTCTAATTGCCGGAACATTTGCCGACTGTACCTCCTTGGTGTCAAAAATTAAAAAAAGTCAGCCAGATATAATTCTCATGGATATCGAAATGCCTGGAATCAATGGAATCGAAGCTGTACGTATCGTGAAAAAGGAGTTTCCCGGAATCAACGTCCTGATGCAAACAGCCTTCGAAAACGATGAGAATGTATTTTAAGCGATCTGTGCAGGCGCATCGGGTTATATATTAAAAAACACTCCTTCAGTGCGCATCCTTGAGTGCATTGTGGAAGTGTATCAGGGAGGAAGTCCAATGAGTCCTAGCGTTGCACGAAAAGTGCTTGGGTTCCTTCAAAATCCAAGGCAGGAAGTAAAAATCGAAGTCCCGGAAGAAGAATACAATTTATCCGTTCGTGAAAAAGAAGTTCTCGGATATCTTGTGAAAGGATTGAGTTAAAAAATGATCGCTGATCAATGTGCCATCACCTACGAGACCGTGCGTTCTCACATGAAGAATATTTACGAGAAGCTTCACGTGGCAAGTATAACGGAAGCCTTGGCGAAAGCGATCAATCACAAACTGGTTAGATAAAAAAAGCCCCGACACGTGTCGGGGCTTTTTTTGAAGCCGAGACTAATTAACCTTTGGCTGCCAAAGTCAATTGGATATTCACTGTGGGTGAAATAAACTTGTCTTTCAGTGATTCATCGTTGCCATATTGCATGCCCCACTCTGTGCGGTCAATGTCAAATTTGGCATCGGCACTAATAGCGCCATTTTGGTTCACGATATGTGCCGGGAAAGTGATATTCTTTACTTGGTCACGAAGTTTCAAGTTGCCACTTACTTTGAAGTTAGCGCCTGCTACCACTGACTCTCCTTCCGCCGGCGTGTATGGCTCGCAAGAGGTGATTTCAAAGGTGGCCTCAGGAAATTTCTCCGCATCGAAAAAGTCTGCGCTCAGCAAGTGAGGCAATAATTTCTCATCAATGAACGAATCGGATTGTTTCATATCCAATGACTTTACATCAATGACGAAATTACCACCAACGATTTCATTGTTTTTCAATTGAATTTCGCCAGACTTCAAGGCAAAAGTTCCCGGGTGATTCTTTCCTACACCGTTTCCTACGAAGACCACGTTAGAAGATGCGAGGTCAATAGATGCTTTGACATCACCGCCAGAAGCCGTTTCCAGCGCTCCGGTCACTTCTGCCGCGTCGCCTTTAGGAGCCGTGTCGCAAGATGTCATAAAAAAAGCGCCAGCGATCATACTGATCCAAAGTGCGCGAGAGAGAAAATTAGTTTTCATGAAGGGGTAAAAGATTTATTTATTCCTGCAAAGATGATCATCCATCCATGCCGGTTCAATTGATTTGAGTTAAGAAATGTAGGTTTCCGAATCACATCAAGCCTGCTTCCGAAAGCATGCGAACAACTTCTTCCACTACATCTTCTACCGAAGGTTTAGAAAAATAATCTCCGTCAGTGCTATATGCAGGAAGATGGGGTTTGGCGCTCAGCGTGCGAGGCTCAGAATCCAGATGCGTCCAAACATTCTGAACATTCAATATTTGATCAAGAATAAAAGCAGAAGCTCCACCTGGAACGTCTTCATCCACAATGAGCAGACGATTGGTTTTCCGGATCGATTCTCCGCAGGTATGAGAACGGTCGAAAGGCAGAAGAGTGCGCACATCCACAAGTTCTACAGACACTCCCATCTCCGCCAAAATTTCGGCCGCTTCTGAGCAAAGGTTTAGCGTAGAGCCATATGACACCAATGTTAAGTCAGTGCCTTCCCGAATAACCTCCGGGACCCCAAGTGGGATGCGGAATTCACCAAGATTGGAAGGACGCGCTTCTTTGATTCGGTAGCCGTTCAGGCACTCAATGACCAGCGCTGGCTCGTCGCCATCGAGCAGCGTTTGATACATCCCCGCAGCTTGCGTCATATTGCGCGGCACGCACACATGCATTCCGCGAACGCTGTGAATAATTGATCCCATTGGACTTCCGCTGTGCCAGATTCCTTCGAGCCGGTGCCCACGGGTGCTGATAATTACCGGCGACTTTTGACCTCCGCGGGTGCGATACTGCACGGTGGCAAGGTCATCGCGCATTATCTGAAGTGCGTAAAAAATATAGTCCAAGTATTGAATTTCGGCTACCGGGCGCAATCCACGCATTGCCATTCCAATAGCCTGTCCGATGATCGTGGCTTCGCGGATGCCGGTATCGGCTACACGCAGATCGCCGAATTTTTCCTGAAGTCCTTCACACGTTTGATTTACTCCTCCAATTTTCCCAACATCTTCTCCGAAGATCAGTACTTCCGGACGTTTCGACAATTGCATGTCCCAAAAATCCCGTAGGATAATTCTTCCATCTACCATTTCAGGTTGACTATCAAAAACGGCGGGGACCGGACTAACGCGTGTTGCAGCCATTTCCGATTCGCTGTACAGGTGAGAGCTGTATCTGTCGTAACAATTCTTAAGCAGTGCATCCAACCAAGAGGAAAGAGCATTTCTCGCGGGAGATTTTGAGTTGCGGGTAAGCAATAGGGCCTTGCGGCACGCGATAAACAAATCCTTCCGGATAGGTTCAACTTGCTGCTGGAGCTGGGCGGCCAGCGCGCTCAGGTCTGTTATTCCCGATTGTTCTGTTCCAAGAGCGGTGAGCAACTCAACTGCCTTATCGACATCCTTTTGAATATCCGCTCGGAAATCAGCCCATGCTTGCTTTTGTTCCTTACGAACCTGAACACGCGCTTCTTCGCGAATGGCATCGAGTTCCTTTTGAGTCGCGGCGCCATCCATTACGATGAACTTACCGAATTGAACTAGGCAATCATACTCTTCATACCAGCGAAGGAGCTCACGCGACTTATAGCGTTCATGAGAGCCACTCGTGCTGTGGCCCTGAGGTTGTGTAAGCTCCTCCACATGAATCATCGTGGGCAGATGATTTTCCCGACAAAAGCGAACAGCCTTTTCATAGGTCGCCATCAGTTCGGGATAATTCCATCCTTTCACTTTAAAAATTCGGATGCCATTTGTGGTAGTCGTCTTTTCAAATCCACTCAACGCTTCTGAAATACTTTCCTTAACCGTCTGCATCTTTTTGGGAACCGAAATTCCCCATCCATTATCCCACACACTCATGCACATTGGCACACCAAGCACTGAAGCAGCATTCATGGTTTCCCAAAACAAACCTTCGGAAGTGCTGGAATCGCCGATGGTTCCAAATGCCACCTCATTTCCACCTTTGGAAAATTGGGTGAACCCCTTTAATTCGGGCACCTGGCGATACAATTTGGAAGCTTGCGCCAACCCTAGTAAGCGCGGCATTTGAGCGGCTGTAGGAGAAATATCAGAAGATGAATTTTTGAGTTGCGCTTGATTCTTCCATTCTCCCTTCTCGTCCAAAAATCGAGTAGCATAGTGTCCGCCCATTTGACGGCCACCTGAGGAAGGCTCGGCGTTTACATCCGTGTGCGCGTACAGAGCCGCAAAATACTGCTGAACAGTGAGTTCGCCAATGGCCATCATAAAAGTCTGATCTCGGTAATAGCCAGATCGCCAATCGCCGGGCTGAAAGAAACGAGCCATGGCGATCTGCGCGATTTCCTTTCCATCGCCGAAAATTCCAAACTTAGCCTTTCCGGTCAGGACTTCCTTTCTGCCCAGCAACGAAGCCTCTCGGCTCACACAGGCCAATCGATAATCATCCAGCAGTCTCTGACGGATTTTTTCTTCCGTGAGAATGTGCTCAGGGGTTTCGAACGTTTTTGACATTTCGCAAAGATACGGGAGCGAGCGCTACGGCAAGTTGCGGGCGAGTTCTACCGCCAAAGCTGCCCCGATAGAAGCGTTGTGTCGAACTAGCGCGCGATTGGTGACAAGACTTCTTCCTGCTGTTACTTCCGCCAGTCGACGAAGCAAATAAGGCGTTAGTGATTTGCCTGAAATGCCCTGTGAACTAGCCTCAGCGAGGACCTGAAGTATCCATGGTTCAATTTCTTCTCGTGGTATTTGATATTCTTGCGGAACAGGATTGGCAATAAGAACTCCGGAGTTTGGGGCCACCGCCCAGTGAGCACGCAAGTAGTTAGCTAGGGATGTAAAATCATCCACGACAGATTCCAACATGAGTCCGGATGATCTGGAATAGAAGGCAGGAAATTCTGCCGTTCGGAAGCCAATCACTGGGATTCCGAGTGTTTCAAGGTATTCTAGTGTTTTAGGGATATCAAGAATCGCCTTTGCCCCAGCGGACACCACCGCGACACCCGACCTAGTGAATTCTGGAAGATCAGCCGACACATCCCCGGTTTGCTCCACTCCTCGGTGGACACCACCAATTCCGCCGGTTACAAACACACGGATACCGGCCATTGAAGCGCACATCATGGTAGATGCCACTGTAGTCGCTCCGATCAGATGAGGATTCGAGAGATAGTGGCCAAAGTCCCGTCGGCTAACCTTTCCCACGGAATTGCCGCTGCGAGCGAGCAATTCAAGCTCCTCCGGACTAAGACCGATTTTAATTCTTCCATGCACGATTGCAATGGTTGCAGGAAGGGCATGGAGACTTCTCACAATAGCCTCTACCTCGCGTGCAGATTCCAAATTCTGAGGGAAAGGCATTCCGTGCGCCACAATAGTCGACTCAAGAGCCACCACAGGCGCCCCGCGTCCAAGCGCATCGCGCACTTCCGGCTGCATCTGAATATAGGAGGTATAATCCATTGCGCAAAGGTGTAAAAGTTGATTCAGATTAAGGATATGAAGTGAACTCGGCAGTTAAGTTTGTCTAAATGAAATTGCTTTTTCGCTATCTTAAATCGTCGAAGAAACTTGTCTTTCTTGCGCTCGGGCTCGCCGCTATCAATCAGTGTTTTTCGCTACTTGACCCGTATATTAGTGGGAAATTGATTGATCAACTCGGCGTGCATCACGCCGATTATGCGGGTCAAGGAAAACGATTTGTACACGACTTGCTGCTCTTTATTGCAGCTCTGGTGGGCGTGGCGATGGTCTCAAGGATAGCCAAAAACTTTCAAGATTATTTCACAAGTGTGGTGATCCAGCGCACTGGAGCGCGCATCTATACGGATGGTGTGCGCCATTCACTTGATCTTCCTTATGAAGTATTTGAAGATCAGCGAAGCGGCGAAACGCTGGGTAAATTGCAGAAGGTCCGAGCAGATTCGGAGAAATTAATCACTGTCAGCATCAGCATTTTGTTTCAGAGCATTGTGGGGGTTTTGTTTGTTTTGGTGTACGCCCTTTCAGTGCATTGGTTGATTGCTCCGCTGTTTCTTATCACCGTTCCGCTGCTTGCGATTGTGAGCAATGCGCTGAGCAAGCGGATCAAAACGGTTTCCAAACAAATTCTTTCGGAGACCACCACGCTTGCAGGAACGACCACTGAGTCACTTCGAAATATTGAGCTAATAAAAAGTCTTGGGCTCACAGATCAGGAAATCAATCGCCTAAATCAAACAACCAACCGGATACTGGGACTTGAATTGCGCAAGGTGAAATACATCCGTTCGCTGAGTTTTGTGCAGGGCACAACGGTTAACTTCTTACGCACGGCACTCGTTGGTTTTCTCTACTGGATGGTATTTCGCGAAACCATTTCGCTTGGCCAATTGATGACGCTTACTTTTTACTCCTTTTTCATTTTTGGTCCGTTGCAGGAAATGGGCAACGTGATTGCGGCGTACCGCGAAGCAGAAGCCTCTCTGCAAACGTTTGAAGACATCATGAATACACCGGTGGAACGCTCTCCGGAAGATCCAAAACCTCTCAAACAAATCGGCAGAATCGCGTTTGATGAAGTCAGCTTTCGTCATAAAAGTGCCAATGGATATGCTTTGCAGTCTGTATCGTTTGAGGTGGAAAAAGGACAAACCATTGCATTTGTAGGTCCTTCTGGTTCAGGAAAAACGACTCTGGTAAAATTGCTCGTTGGTCTATATCAGCCGGTCGAGGGTACAATTCTGTATGATGGATTGAGTTCACGTGATATACTTCTCAATGATTTGCGGGAGCAAATTGGTTTTGTAACGCAGGATACTCAGCTCTTTGCGGGAAGCATTCGCGAGAATCTTCTTTTTGTAAAACCAGGTGCATCTGATAGGGAGGTGCTTGAAGCACTTCATAAAGCGAGCTGCGATTCCCTTCTTTCTCGAGCGTCAGAAGGATTGGACACGGTAATTGGAGAAGGTGGAATTAAAATCAGCGGAGGCGAAAAGCAACGATTGTCGGTTGCGCGCGCGCTGCTTCGTCAGCCCCGGCTGTTGGTGCTTGATGAAGCAACTTCCGCTCTCGACTCTATAACCGAAGAAGAAATTGCAGAGACCATTCGTTCGATCAGCTCGCAGCGCGAAACGATTACGATCCTCATTGCCCACAGACTATCCACGATTATGCACTCTGACCGGATATGTGTACTTGAACGTGGCCAGGTTGTAGAAAGCGGAACACATCACACCCTACTTGAAGAGAAGGGTTTGTACTATGCTATGTGGAGGCAACAAATCGGGGAAAGGTCTCGTAAGACCGTTTCGGTGACCTGACAGTAGCACACAGCGGACTTCTCAGGTACCCAAAACGCTCATGCTTTTTAGGTATATCCTTTTGATCACTGGTCTGCTTCACCTTCCTGGCATTTTTCATGCTCAGGAGGAAATGGGTTGGGCTCCAAAAGCGCTGTTATGGAATCTATATACCCCTCAGGCGGAAGGCACTGGCAGTCAATCCGCATTTTCCTATGTGGGAGTAGAATATAGGATCATTGATATTGAAGGAAGGCCTGCCGCTACCTATTTTGCCCTATTTAAGCCAGGTGAGAGTTGGTACAAGACAGGCTCGGACAACGCGGCTTTGCTTAATCACGAGCAACGTCTTTTTGATCTAACCGAAGTATATGCTCGAAAAATGCGAAGGGATATTTCATTCTTCATTCGCGACAATCCTGATCTCTATTCTGTTTCCGCGCTGCTCCCGCAGGTGCGGACCATCTATAAGGAGCGCATGAATGAACTTCTGCTCAAGATTCAATCCTACAATGTGGAAACAATGAACGGAAAGAATGCCAAGGCGCAGCAGAAATGGAATACCTATATCGATGCCGAACTGAAAAAGCTCAGCATGTTTCGTATGCTCAGCGAAGGGTCTTGATTCGCCTAAAGGTGAGATTGATTCTCGGCTGAGTGCACTTGCGCGTTTTAGGAATCGAGTGTTCCCAATCCGACTGCATATTTTTCATGAGCAACAAAGAGCCTGAAGTGAGCATTATATCTATTCGTTTCTTCTCCTTTCTTTTTCGAATAGAAAATTTCCGTTCACCGCCAAAAGAAAGCGAAGCGATCACCGACTGATCCATTTCCGGTTCATTGTCCCGATGCCACCCCATTGAATCAGTGCCGTGCCTATAGTAATTTGCCAGAACAGAATTAAACGATGATCCCGCGGCTTGGCTAACCTGTTGGTTCAAATGGTTCAATAAATCCGTCATCGGCTGCTCTGGCCACATAACCGAAGAATAGGTGTAAGGTAGCCCGTACCAGGCTGTCAGGCGAGGTTCCAGATAAGACTTCCCAAAGAATGAGAGAGAATTCTGTTGCCAGTTCAACTGGTCCCGAAGGGCTTCAAAGCATTTTTCAGAAATAAAGGAAGGGATCAGAATAACTTCTTGAATGCCCGTCTCCAAGATTACTTCTCTAGAACCATCAGCCATTCGCAGGAACTTCTGAAGGGGGCTCTGGAGCTGGAGGCGGAGTGGCGGGCGCTGTGGTCTGCTTCGTAGGCGTCGGCTTGCTCATCACGGCATCATCGTCAAGGCCCAGATCAATTTGATCCAAACGGATATTCGTTTGCTTTCGGATTTCCTGCGTGCCCCGCATAATTTCATTCTGGACATCCTTAGCCGCATTGCGAAACTGATACACCGCCTTGCCTAGAGTTTGAGCAAGGGCAGGCACTCCTTTAGCCCCAAAAAGAAGCAGATACACAAACAGGATTAGCACAATTTCCCCCATACTCATAATGCAAATTTAGCAGTTCTGAGCGGTCCACAGGGATCAAAAAAAGCCCGGGAAGATTCCCGGGCTTTTCTAATGAGATAGTGCTAGCTTATGCAGTGGCTACTTCGCCAGTTGCTGCTTCGGCAGATTTCTTAGATCCCAACCATTTTCTCATATCTACCACGATTGGCGTGGCAATGAAGAGAGTGGAGTAAACTCCGGAAACAACTCCGATGATCATGGCAAAGGTGAAGCCTTTGATGTCATCACTTCCGAAAATAAACATTACGAGAAGCGTAAGCAATACGGTTGCAGAAGTATTGATGGAGCGACCCATAGTGCTGTTCAACGCATCGTTGATGGTTGAATTGATCTCTGGGTTTTTACGGATGCGGAAATATTCCCGAATCCTGTCGAAGATAACCACGGTGTCGTTGATCGAATAACCAATAACCGTTAGGATTGCTCCGATGAAATTCTGATTCACTTCAAGTGTAAAGGGTACTATTCCGTTCAGCAATGTAAACGCGGCTATTACCATGAGCGCATCATGGAACAAGGCCACTGCAGCACCAACTGCGAAGTCTACTTTTCTGAATCGGATAAAAATGTAAATACCCACGAGGAGAAGACCGACAATCGTTGACCAGAAGGCTTCTTTACGGAAGTCATCACTCATTGTCGGATCCACCTTATAAGAAGATGAAATCTCATACGCTATACCCAATTTATCGAAACCACCGTTAATTCCGGCAGCCACCATTTCATCCACATTCTGATCCGTGTTGTCAATCAGATAGTTGGTTGTGATCTTAAACTCTTTTCCGCTTGTTCCAATTGATTGAACAGTGACGGAAGATTTGGTGCCATTTGCTTCCACTAGGCTCTGACCGAGTCCATCGCGCACTGCATCAGCGCCAACCTCTTGAACGAAAGCTACCTTCACCGAAGTCCCGCCAGCGAAATCCACTCCCATATTAAATCCGCGGGTAAACATAGATATCACTCCAGCGGTAATTAGCACCAAAGAAAGGATGTAGAACACTCTTCTTTTACCTACAAAGTCATAGTTCATTTTAGTGAACCAGTTCTTTGTGATGTTGCTGTAGAAGGTAATTGGCTTCTTCTTGTCGAGGCGACGGTAAAGAATCAGACGTGAGATCAGTAATGAACTAAAAAGAGTTGTGAAAATACCGATGATCAGGACTGTAGCAAATCCTTTGATCGGGCCGCTACCAATGATCAAGAGAACAAATCCTGTAATCAATGTAGTCGCATTACCGTCAATGATAGCGCTTACAGCTTTGAGGAATCCATCGCGAAGAGCAACCGAAACAGGTTTACCCATTCTCAATTCTTCCTTTACCCTTTCATAAATAAGTACGTTGGCATCCACCGCCATACCCATGGTGAGCACGATACCTGCGATACCAGGCAGAGTGAGTGCACCTTCGAACGAGATGAGCGCTCCAATCAGGAAGAACAGGTTGGCAATCAGCGCGATGTTGGCTGCAAAACCAGCCCACGCATAGTAAAACATCATATAAAGCAGGATCACGAGAAATGCTGCTACAAATGACCAAATACCCGAGCGAATGTTCTTTTCTCCGAGTGATGGACCTACAGTAACTTCGTCGATGATGCGCGCCGGTGCCGGTAGTGAACCTGCTTTAAGAAGTCCGGAAAGGTCTTTTGCTTCTTGAATTTGTTTCTCTCTATCATCACCAGAACCCATGGTAATTACCGAACGACCATTCGGAATTTCAGAGTTCACCATTGGAGCACTGTACACCAGATTGTCCATCACAATGGCCACCGGACGGCGATTGTCCGCGGCATTTTTGCGTGTCATCTCCCTCCAAATGGGAGTTCCGTTCTCTGCGTCCATCGACATCTCAACAGTAACCTCACCGGATACCGGATCAAAATCCTGACGTGCGTCACGGATTGATTTTCCATCGAGTTCAGCAATACCGCGGAGTGATTTATCCTTAATAGAATAAAGCATAGCCACATTGGACTCTGCTTCCGCTCCCCACAACAAACGCAAATCCGCCGGAAGTACGTTTTTCACTTCTTCCATTGCGAGAATGCGATTCACTGCTGAGGTATCTGAAGCACGCGCGTAACCGACCATTGCAGACCCCATAGGAGTGCGGTAGTCCAGCAATGCGAACAATGGATTTTTCTTACGCTGCTCGTCCACTGTAAGAAGGCTATCTGCCTTCATTCCTGAAGTATTGCGAAGATCCATTTTGATTGAATCACGCTGGACAGGAGTAAGCTCGGTTCTAATATCCACCGCTGCCATCAGGCTGTCGAGCTGCACCTGAGCCGAATCCGGCAGATATAGCTCTGCAGCCACTTTCTTTCCTGCGGCTTCGTTGGCCTTAACCAAAAATTCAATGACTTCGTTGTTGAAGTATGTATCCCAGAATTCCAGATTCGCTGTGCTCTTCAGGTTTTTACGAACGCGGTCACGATCATCGACACCTGGCAATTCCACGAGGATTCGTCCGGTGAGTGATTGCTTCTGGACATTCGCCTGAGCAACGCCAAATTGGTCAATCCTTTTGCGGATGATATTCTCGGTATTGTCAATTGCGTCAGACGCTTCATCACGAAGTACCTTGATTATGTCAGAATCGGAAGCACGCTGCGGGAACTTGTCCTTGGTTTCCGGGCCTACGAAAATTCTCCAGAGTTCGGTGCCGTTGGCTCTCTTCGCCCACTCACGCTCGAACAAAGTGATGTAATCGTTAGTGGAGCTCCGCTGAGCTGCTTTTGCGGCGGCAATAGCGGCGCGGAAGGATGGATTTTCATTGTTGTCGCTGAGCGCAATCAGAAGATCCGGAATGGATACTTCCAGCGTGACGCTCATACCGCCCTTAAGGTCGAGTCCGAGGTTCAACTGCTTTTGCTTCAAATGAGTGTAAGTGTGTCCGAACACCGGATACACTTTCGCCTCAGAGCTGTCGCGAAGGATTTTCCGCTCGAGAGCCGTGATAGCCGAATCGGCTGCTGGACCTGTTAGACCGAGCGTTTCGACCGAGTCGATGGCCATGGTGCGCACCTGTTTCTCGAAACGACCTGCAACCCAACTGAATGACAGCGAGTAGGTAACAGACAGCGTTAGGAGAAGAACAAATACCCAGAGAAATGTTCTATTCTGCATGAATCTTTAGTTTGAAAAGGTCACTTTTAATGGGCGGCAAATATAGCCATTTTGAGACTTATCCTGTGGAGTAGGTTAAGATAAATACGGATTTAAAAGGGAGTTGGGGCCAAAATATGGCGACATAAAAAACGCCGGCAGAACCGGCGTCGATATTTTTCAGTGTGAAATTAGGCAATGATACCCTTCTCCTCGGCACGACGAAGAGCTTCGAAAAGACCAACCTTATTGATGGTCTTCATTCCTTTTGGAGTTACACGCAGACGAATCCAGCATGATTCTTCTTCCAACCAGAAACGTTTGTACTGGAGGTTCGGGTAGAACTTCCGGCGTGTTTTGATATTCGAGTGGGAAACGTGGTTTCCGGAGATCGTCTTCTTTCCAGTGATTTGACAAATACGTGGCATAGCGCTATGATTTTAACTGTTCGAAAACAGGGGTGCAAAGAAACACCATTTTTTGAATTATCAAACCGGAATGGTCAATATTTCTTTTCTGAGCAGGTCGAGACCACTCTGGGATGCCATGAGGATGTTCCTTTCCCGCGACTTTCCAAACTTAAATTTCTTAGCGAAAGAACCTTTTGGGCCTGCAATTCCAATCCAAATGGTCCCCACCGGATTCTCATCGGTGCCACCGCCCGGCCCCGCAATACCAGTAGTGCTTATGGCATAGGAGGTTTGAAGTCGCTGGCGGGCGCCTTCCGCCATCTGAAGTGCTGTGGCTTCATTCACGGCGCCTTCAGTCTCAAGCAGCTCGCCTGAAACGCCCAACTGATGGTCTTTTATACTATAAGTATACGCAATCACACCTCCCGCAAAAAATTCGCTCGAACCGGGAACTGAAGTGATCAAATGGCTCAGGAAACCACCGGTGCAACTTTCAGCCACGCACAAAGTCAGGTCACGGCTAATAAGCATCTTGCCTGCCACAGAGGCAAGGGTGTCGTCATCGTATCCAAAGACTACCTCACCAATAATTTTATGCAACTCCTGCTCCTTGCGTTTCATCCTTTCAAGCACAACCTCCTTCGAATCATCGCAATAGGAGGACATGCGAAGCTTGACTAATCCGGGTGACGGCAAATAGGCCAAGTGAATCTGCTCTGCGGCAAGCGAATCCTCCCATGATGAGATCATATCCGCAAGAAAGGACTCACCCACTCCGTGGGTAAGAACAGTGCGATGCACAATTGGCGGGCGATCAAAAAAAGCCATTGCCCGGGGCAGAACTGACTCTTCCATCATCGCCTTCATTTCGAAAGGCACCCCGGGCATGCTTACGAGCACCCGACCATTGCGGTCGAACCACATTCCGTTGGCGGTTCCTCGCATATTTGGAATTACAGTGCAGCCCCGCGGAACTTCCGCCTGACCCCGATTTACATCGAGCATTTTCAGCCCTCTTGATTCAAAAAAAGCGGTAATGCGAGCGAGTGAAGGCTCATCCTCCACGAGGTCAGTGTCAAAATACTCGCAGAGCGTTTTCTTCGTAATATCATCTTTGGTTGGCCCGAGACCACCAGTGATCAATACTAAATCCGAGCGTCGAAGCGCCTCGTCCATTGCAGAAAGAATTTCTTCGCGCTGATCGGGGATCACAGAACACCTATGCACGCGAAATCCGGATTGGTTGAGTCGTTCACCCATCCATGCCGCATTGGTATTTATGGTTTGGCCGATGAGCAACTCATCACCGATGGAGATAATTTCTGCCTGCATGAATTTATTTACCTAAATCATCTTATGTCTTACCACCTGGCTAGTAGAGTCTCATTGCCCTTAGTGATATCCCCGAGTTTGACTTTTATATCGGTGCCAAGGGGAAGAAAAATATCGACCCGACTGCCGAACTTAATAAACCCAAATTCATCGTTTCGGTTCAGGTACTGACCTTCCTTCGCAGAGCATACGATTCGTCGGGCCACTGCTCCGGCTATTTGCCTGCACAGCACTTGTCGATTCGCATCCTTTTCGATGACGACAGTGGTTCGCTCATTCTCAGTGCTGCTTTTTGGATGCCATGCCACCAAATACAATCCTGCATGATAGCGGGAATACAAAACCTTTCCTTCACACGGTGTCCAGTTGGCGTGCACATTCAGCGGTGACATAAATATGGAAACCTGAATGCGCTTATCCTTGAAAAATTCCGGCTCTTCCACTTCTTCGATCACTACTACTTTGCCATCGCACGGGGCGACTAGATCATTGGGTCCGCTTTCGTTCCTTCGGGAGGGCAATCGAAAAAACTGCAGAAACAGAATGAAAAAAACGATTGCGGTGAGACCTACCAGTCCATAAATCCAAGGGTACTCCGGCCAGATGTAGCGGGTGAGCGTGGTTAGTGCAGTTCCTACTAGGAGTGCGACAAGCAAAATGCGATGTCCTTCTTTGTGAATAGTCATGAGTGAATGAGAAAATAGAGAGAGAGAAATACAGGCAATGAGAATAGTAAGCCATCGAAACGATCGAGCACACCTCCATGTCCGGGCATTATGGAACCCGAATCCTTAACTCCTGCATTGCGTTTCAGATAGGACTCATAGAGATCGCCGATATTTCCGAACACCCCCACGCAGGCCGCCATGAGGAGCCAATCGGAGAGGTCCAACACAGGATGATATAATGATAGCAACCAGGCTACGCCCAGCGAAAAAATGATACCACCTATCAATCCTTCCCACGTTTTATTTGGAGAAACGGCAGGAAATAACTTGGTGCGACCAACAGCCATTCCGGTGAGATATGCTCCGGTATCGTTCGTCCAGAGGATGAGAAAAAATCCGAGCATCAGCCATGGATTCCATTCTCCGGAAAGTGTTGAAATGACGCTGATCAGGGCAAAAGGCAAACTCACGTAGATCATACCAGTGAGCGCTGCAGGCGCCCCTGAAGGCGGTTCACTTCGCGTCATCAACACATCGATAGTCAGCAGGAAAAAGAAGACGATTAATAAAATCCAGATCACGGAATGCTCAAGAAGTCCGAGCCCAAGCAAAAAGACGAGCATGTAGGACAACATCCCTGCCGCTATGTTCAGCCAATTAAGCGTCTTGGCGCTGCCTTTTTGGGCATTCAGTCCGGTTAGTTCATACAACCCAATGGTCGCAGCAATCAAAAACAAAAATCCTGTGGCCGCTTGGCCGAGAAACAAGGCGCCAATTACCACGACTACGAAAACGGCTCCAGATAAGGCGCGGGTGGTCAGATTTCTCAACTTGGCTTGATTCACGAGGCAAACATACGTGAGCGGAAAGGCAAAAAAGAAAAAGCCCCTCATGAGGAGGGGCTTTTCATCAGTTTTCGCTTGGAGCCTCGACGGTAGGCTGCTTTTTTTCAGGCTGCATTTCATGAAGCTTTTCACCCCATGGACGAGCTCCTAGCACCTCTTCCAGATCGTCTTTAAAAATCACTTCGCGTTCGAGTAACTTGGCTGCAAGCTTGTCCAGTTTCTCGCGATTCTGAAACAAAATATCCTTTGCCTTTTCATACGATTTCTCAATGATCTTACTCACTTCTTCGTCAATGATCCGGGCAGTTTCCTCACTATAAGGTTTGGTAAACTGGGACTCACCTTGGCTATCATAGTAGCTGCGGTTACCAATTTTCTTATTCAATCCGAACACAGTAACCATGGCGTAAGCCTGCTTTGTAACCTTCTCCAGATCGCTGAGCGCTCCGGTGGAAATTTTTCCGATGGCTACTTCTTCTGCGGCACGTCCGCCAAGAGCAGCGCACATTTCATCTAGAATTTGTTCGGTCGTGTTGAGTTGGCGTTCCTCAGGAAGATACCAAGCCGCACCGAGCGATCGGCCGCGGGGAACGATAGTCACTTTCACCAGTGGTGAAGCGTGCTCCAACAACCAACTGAGCAATGCATGGCCACTTTCGTGATAGGCAATAGTCCTTTTTTCCTCCGGCGTGATGATTTTATTCTTCTTTTCGAGTCCTCCGATGATACGGTCCACGGCATCCAGAAAATCCTGCTTGCCTACGGTTGCGTTTCCTTTTCTCGCTGCGATCAACGCCGCCTCATTGCAGATGTTTGCGATGTCGGCCCCACTGAAACCAGGAGTTTGTTTCGCAAGAAAATTGACATCAACATTCACATCCTTCTTGATATTCTTGAGGTGCACATTGAAAATCTCTACACGCTCATTTACATCAGGCATATCCACGTAAATCTGTCGGTCAAAACGACCTGCGCGGAGCAATGCTTTGTCGAGAATATCCGCGCGGTTAGTAGCGGCAAGGATGATGATTCCTGAATTGGTGGCAAATCCGTCCATCTCGGTAAGGAGTTGATTGAGTGTGTTCTCACGCTCATCGTTGCTCCCAAAATTAATGTTCTTACTTCGGGCGCGTCCAATGGCATCGATCTCATCAATAAAGATGATAGAAGGTGCCTTTTCCTTGGCTTGGCGAAATAAGTCGCGGACGCGACTTGCACCCACACCTACAAACATCTCCACGAAATCTGAGCCGGACAGAGAGAAAAACGGAACTTGAGCCTCACCCGCTACTGCTTTCGCGAGAAGGGTTTTACCAGTTCCAGGAGGGCCCACTAACAGAGCGCCCTTAGGGATTTTAGCTCCCAACTCGGTGTATTTCCGCGGATGTTTAAGAAACTCCACGATCTCCTGGATCTCCTCCTTAGCACCTTCGAGACCAGCTACATCGTTGAAGGTAATCTGAACACCTTTGCCTTTTTCGAACAAAGTAGCCTTGGATTTACCTATGTTGAAAATCTGACCGCCGGGACCGCCGCCGCCGCCTATTCTTCGCATGATGAATACCCATGCGAAAATCATGACACCGATAGCTATGATCCACCAGATCAAACTTTGAGCTGCCTCATTCGGAGGAAGATACCGCACACCAAAGGCGTACGATTCGCCCATTGTGTTGATTTCCTTGATAAAGTCCTCCCCGGGAGGAATACTAAACCAGAAGTCGCTGTTGCGCGAGAACCCGCGCGACATAGAGGGCTCACCCAATTCTGCTTTCAGACTATCGCGACCTTTTTCGTTCAAATAGATGCGCCCAGATGACCCGTTGTACTCGATTTTCTCAATCAGGCCCCTTTCTCCCAGTTGCTTAAACTTTGAGTAATCGGTTTCACGTCCATCGCTTCCGCTATTAAAGATCATCATACCGATGAGCACCATAGCAATCGCGGCATAGATCCAATAGAAGTTCATCCCCTTCTTCGAATCTGAACCCTTCAGTTTTTGATCTTTTCCTTGTTCTTCTGTCATATTCATTGTTTCATTTAGAAGGCACTATCACGCCAACTCTTCCACGGGTAAAACCGCAGCATCCGCCCATAGTTCTTCCAACGCATAATATTCTCTCGCTTTTTCTTCAAATACGTGAACAACGACCGTAAAATAGTCCATCAGTATCCATTGTGCATTTCCCACACCCTCGATGTGGGAAGGTCCTTCGCCCAGCTCCTTTTCGGTCATTTCTTCCACAGAACGCGCAATAGATTCCGCCTGTGTAGTGCTTGTTCCGTGACAAATCACGAAATAATCGGCTACTGCTGAGCGGAGTTCGCGAAGATCTAACGCCACGATATTTCGGGCCTTTTTCTCTTGCATTCCGCGAATTACTGATTGCAACACTTCTTCCGTGTTGTCTGTTTTTGCTGGTACTTTCTTTTTCGTTTTAGCCATTCAACAATTAATTCGATTGATGCAAAAGTAACTGCCCTAGGCCGTCTTGCACGAAGTAGCTTCAATTCGGGGTAAAATCATCATCTTTGGGACCTCAGACCTCTTAGGCCGATGTTATTCAAGGACAAAGCAGTCATCCATCTCGAAAGCGTGGACTCCACGAACAACTATGCGGCCAGCCTACTAAAACTGTCAAGACCACCGGAAGGAACTGTCATAACGGCACAGGAACAGACCGCGGGCAAGGGTCAGCGTGGTGCAGTTTGGCAGAGTGAGTCAGGGGAAAATCTTCTTTTAAGTGTCATACTTTATCCTCCATTTACAGCTTCCGACGAACTATTTTCACTGAATCAGTGCATCAGCTTGGCTCTCTGTGATACGATCGAAGAACTCACGGGCATAGACTCTTTTATCAAATGGCCCAATGACATTTTTGTGGACTCAAGGAAGGTGGCCGGCATTCTGATCGAATTTGCCTGGACAGAATCAAAGCTTCAGAGTGCCATTTGCGGTATAGGCGTCAACCTTAACCAACTGCATTTCGATCTTCCACATGCCGCAAGTCTTCGGCAGTTGACCAACCGGAAATATGATCCTGCAGAATGTCTGGAAGTATTTCAATCGCACCTCCAGCGGGAATATGTGCGGTTACTTTCGGGTAAGGCAAACACGATAAGCCAGCACTATCTCAACCGAATCTTCAGGCTTCACCAGCCCAGTAGGTACACTTGGCGAAGCACGGAAATTATAGCCACAATCATCGGCGTTGATCGCGGAGGACTTCTGCGGCTGCATCATCAAGATGGAACCGAATTCCTATGCGACCTTAAGGAAATCAGCATGGTTTTGGGATAATTCAAAAAAAATCAGAGTCTGCTATGCGTGCATAGAGCAATTTTCGTTACTTAGCGAAATATTCCTCTATTATGAAACCTGAAGAAACAATTGACTTTCACGTTCGCTGGACATGGGCGCAACTATCGAAAGTGTATAACACGATGGCGGCCAAACACGGCGGAACCATGTCAATGGCATACACTCTACTCAGCATTGACCCGGAAGGCACGCTCTCTACGAAGCTCGGTCCGAAGATGGGAATGCAACCCACTGGACTCACGCGTATTCTAAAATCGCTCGAGGATGACGGCTACATAGTCCGGAAATTCGACAAAATAGATAAACGGAAGGTATGGATTCATCTTAACGCGAAGGGTAAAAAATACCGTGACGTCACGAAGGAATATGTGATTCAACTGAACGAACACATGCAATCCGTGATTTCTAAAAGCGAGATGAAGACCTTCTTTAAGGTGATCTCCAAGATCAACAGGGAACTTGAAAAAACCTCCATTTTCGACGGGAAATGAACAAACGAATCATTCAAAAAGTAGCTGTTCTTGGTTCCGGTGTAATGGGATCTCGCATCGCTTGCCACTTCGCCAACGCTGGACTTCAGGTTGTGCTACTCGACATACCTCCCCGCGAGTTGAATGCGGCGGAAACAGCCGCTGGTAAAACACTTAGCGATCCGGCAGTGCGCAACCGCATTGTCAACGAAGCTTTGCAAACCGCACTCAAATCATCTCCTTCTCCCATTTACCGAAAGTCATTTGCGCAGCGTATTTCGACAGGTAATCTAGAGGATGATCTTTCTAAAATTGCTGAATGCGACTGGGTCATAGAAGTAGTAGTTGAGCGCGCCGACATCAAACAAGGTTTATTCGAACGCGTGGAGCAATACCGGAAACCCGGAACACTGATCACTTCGAACACATCCGGCATACCGATTCACATTTTAACACAAGGTCGATCCGAAGATTTCCGTAGGCATTTTTGTGGAACGCACTTTTTCAACCCCCCGCGATACCTCAAATTGATGGAGGTCATTCCAGGAACTGACACTTCTCCCGAGGTGATCGATTTTCTGATGGAGTATGGGTCGCTTTATCTGGGCAAGAACACAGTGCTGTGCAATGATACACCTGCCTTCATTGCCAACCGGGTGGGCGTCTTTTCGATTCAGTTCATATTTCATGCGATCCGTGAACTCGGATTGACCATAGAAGAAGTAGACAAGCTCACTGGTCCGGTGATGGGGCGGCCGAAGTCAGCCACCTTCCGGACCTGCGACGTGGTGGGTCTTGACACCTTGATTCACGTGGCCAAAGGACTCGACGCAAACTGTCCAAACGATGAGAAGCACAGCACGTTTGCCATTCCTGATTTTGTTCAGAAAATGGCTGACAACGGTTGGATTGGCGATAAGAACAAACAAGGTTTTTATAAGAAATCAAAAAGCGAAAAAGGAGAAAAGGAAATTCTCGTACTTGATCTGGAAACGATGGACTATCGCGCCCAAAAGAAGGTGAAATATCCAACGCTTGAACTGACAAAGACAATTGATAATCTTGCTCAGCGCACAAGTGTATTGTACAGCGGAAAAGACAAAGCCGGAGATTTTTACCGGATCATTTTCCGCAACCTTTTCTCCTATGTTTCACATCGTATCCCAGAAATTTCGAGTGATCTATACCGGATCGATGAGGCGATGAAGGCTGGATTCGGCTGGGAACTTGGCGCTTTTGAAACATGGGATATCGTAGGTGTGAAAACTGCAGCGGCTGAAATGAAAGCTGCGGGAATTTCCTATGCTCCTTGGGTAGACACAATGTTTGCTGCTGGCATAGAATCATTCTATCGCACCGAAAATGGCAAGCGCTATTATTACCACATTCCTTCTGGAAAATATGAGTTGATCCCGGGGCAAGAAAACGCCCTTGTCCTCAGTCAGCTTCCAGAATCAAGCGTGGTTTGGAAAAATTCCAGTTGCACGCTGCGACACCTTGGTGATGAAATTCTCGGTCTTTCCTGGAGTACCAAAATGAACACCATCGGCGGCGAGGTGCTCGCCGGAATTAACAAGGCCATTGATATTGCGGAAGCCTCTTTCAAAGGGCTAGTGATTTATAACGACGGCGATAATTTTTCGGCCGGCGCCAATGTGGGCATGATCTTCATGATGGCCGCTGAGCAGGAAATGGAAGAGCTCGATGTGGCCGTGCGTATGTTTCAACGCACTACAATGCGCCTGAGATATTCTTCTATTCCTGTCGTAGTTGCTCCGCACAACCTGACGCTAGGCGGAGGTTGCGAAATCTGTCTACATGCTGACAAGGTTGTAGCACATGCAGAAACCTATATGGGACTTGTTGAGTTTGGTGTTGGTTTTATCCCTGGTGGCGGCGGCACAAAGGAATTTGCCGTGCGTGCATCCGATGAATTCAGAGAAGGCGATATTAAGCTTAACACCTTTCGCAATCGCTTCCTGACGATTGGTCAAGCCAAGGTGAGTACTTCAGCCCATGAAGCATTTGACCTAGGTTATCTGCGTCCGGGAATCGATGAAGTAGTTATTAGCAGATCGCATCAACTCAGCAGAGCGAAAGAATCGTGTCTGGATCTCGCCAACAATGGCTATACGATGCCTGCACCGCGGACAAACATTACTGTGCTAGGGCAAGAAGCTCTGGGGATCGTGTATGTCGGTGCAAACGCGATGTTAGCAGGAAATTACATCTCTGAGCATGATCAACTGATTTCACAGAAACTTGGATACGTCTTATGCGGAGGAGACCTCAGCGCTGCCACCCAGGTGAGTGAGCAGTTTCTACTCGATCTCGAACGCAAGGCATTTCTTGAGTTGTGCATGGAACGCAAAACACTCGAACGGATGCAGAGTCTGATCACCACGGGAAAAATTCTCAGAAACTAATATCACATTCGAAAGCGCGATGAAAGCGGCTTTCATCACACGTCACAAGCACGAATAAACAATCGTAGAATGAACGCATATATCATCGGTGGTTATCGCACCGCAATCGGAAAAGCACCGCGCGGATTATTTCGCTTCATGCGACCCGACGATCTGGGAGCTATCGTGATCAAGCGATTGATGTCCGATTTTCCTCAACTCGAACATACTTCGGTAGACGATGTAATTGTGGGCAACGCCACGCCCGAAGCAGAGCAAGGACTCAACATAGGTCGCATGATCTCCCTGATGGGTTTAAATACCGACAAGGTGCCAGGCATGACGGTGAACCGTTATTGCTCCAGTGGACTTGAAACGATTGCTATTGCCACTGCAAAAATCAACGCGGGTATGGCTGACTGCATCATCGCAGGTGGGGTAGAAACAATGTCTCCAATCCCCTTTGGAGGCTGGCGCATAGTGCCCAACGCGCGGGTGGCGAAAAACCATCCCGACTGGTATTGGGGAATGGGGTTAACTGCGGAAGCTGTTGCCTCTGATTTCAACATCAGTCGTGAAGATCAGGATGCTTTTGCCTTGGAATCGCACCGTCGAGCTGTAGAAGCTATAGAGGCAGGGCGCTTCGATCAGGATATTACACCTGTAGAAGTGACTGAAATTTTTCTGGATAAAAACGAGAAGAAGCAAGAGCGCATTTACACCGTTGATCGGGATGAAGGTCCACGCAAAGACAGTTCTCTTGAAGCTCTTGCGCGGTTGAGGCCCGTTTTTGATGCCAAGGGATCTGTGACCGCAGGCAACTCGTCGCAAACCTCGGATGGCGCGGCCTTCGTGCTGGTAGTTTCGGAGCGCATGCTCAAGCAACTAAACGTAGAGCCAATCGCCCGATTAATAAGCTATCATGTGGCTGCACTTGAGCCACGGATCATGGGAGTAGGACCCATTTATGCCGTGCCACCTGCCATTGAAAAAGCTGGTCTGAAAGCCGGCGACATTGAGCTCTACGAACTGAATGAAGCATTTGCTTCTCAATCGCTTGCAGTAATCCGCAACCTCGGACTTGATCCAACAATTGTGAACGTGAATGGCGGTGCAATCGCACTGGGCCACCCACTAGGATGCACTGGCGCGAAACTCAGCGTGCAATTATTCAATGAAATGCGCAGGAGAAAAAACAAATACGGCATCGTTACGATGTGCGTAGGCACCGGACAAGGCGCAGCCGGTGTGTATGAATTACTGAAATAAAACTCACCCACGAACTCAACTCATTTTTCAATAATCACTTTCTAAGGATATCTCAAATGGACCAGACGACAAAAGCAATTACAGGAGGAGAATTTTTGATTCGGCCTACTTCCGCATCCGATATTTTTATTCCAGAAGAATGGAGCGAAGAACAGTTGATGATGAAGCAAACATGTGAAGACTTCGTTAAGCAGGAAATCGATCCCAATCTGGATCGGATCGACAGCATGGAAGAAGGGTTCATGCCCTCTCTTTTGGAGAAGGCGGGTGAGCTTGGACTTCTCGGAATTTCTGTTCCTGAAGAATATGGTGGAATGGGTATGGATTTTAAAACCTCGATGCTCTGTACTGAAGCGCTTGGGGCGGGCCATTCGTTTTCGGTAGCTTATGGTGCACAAACCGGAATCGGAACACTTCCCACATTGTACTACGGCACAACCGATCAGATAAAAAAATATGTGAGCAAACTGGCAACCGGTGAATGGAAAGGATGCTATTGCCTTACTGAGCCTGCTTCCGGTTCGGATGCGAATTCAGGAAAGACAAAGGCTGTGCTGTCACCTGATGGCAAGCATTATATTCTCAATGGTCAGAAAATGTGGATTACCAACGGTGGTTTTGCCCATGTATTTACAGTGTTTGCAAAAATCGACGACGATGAGAATTTGTCGGCCTTCATTCTCACAAGCGATATGGAGGGCATTACCCTAAACCCGGAAGAAAAAAAGATGGGAATCAAAGGCTCATCTACGCGTCAGGTGTTTTTCACCAATGTAAAAGTGCCCCTAGAAAATCAGTTGAGCGAGCGTCAGAACGGATTCAAAATCGCCGTGAATATTTTGAATATTGGTCGCATCAAACTGGCAGGCGGTGTGCTCGGAGGCGCTAAGGCTACGTGCACTGACGCGGTACGCTACGCCAACGAACGTCAACAATTTGGACGTCCGATTGCGAAATATGGAGCGATCCGTTTCAAACTTTCTGAAATGGCTGTGCGCTGCTATGCCTTGGAGTCAGCGCTTTACCGCGCCACTCAAAACATTGACGACGCGATCAATTCTCTCATGGCATCTGGCATGGACAAAGGACAAGCTGTTCTCAAAGGCATTGCCTCTTTCGCGCCGGAGTGTGCCATGCTCAAAGTTTATGGTTCAGAATGTTTGGACTACGTGGTAGACGAAGCTGTGCAGGTCTATGGCGGAATGGGGTACAGCGCAGAAACCCGCGTAGAACGGGCATATCGCGATAGCCGCATCAATCGAATTTTCGAAGGCACCAATGAAATCAACCGGATCCTTACGGTAGATATGATCCTTAAAAAAGCGATGAAAGGAGAGCTCGATCTAATGGGACCTGCCATGGCTGTTGCGAATGAATTGATGGCCATTCCAGACTTTGGGGATGCGCCGGACAATATCTTCGATCAATTGAGAGTGGTGATCAATGGATTTAAAAAAGCCGTTTTGATGACCGCCGGCGGCGCTGTTCAGAAACTCGCCATGCAACTAAGCAAGGAGCAAGAAGTACTGATGAGCATTGCCGACATGGTCATTCTTACTTACCTCGCAGAAAGCACTCTGTTGCGCACCGAGAAGCTTGCCGCCCAGAAAGGCCAAGCGGCTATCCCGGAGCAAATTGAAATGCTCAGGGTATTTCTCTACGACGCAGCCGATAGCATTCATAAATCCGGAAAAGATGCACTGATCTCTTTCGGAGAAGGCGATGAACTGCGCATGATGCTCATGGGATTGCGTCGCTTTACGAAGGTGGAAAATTTCAACGTGAGAGATTCTCGGAGAGCCATCGCAGCGAAACTTATTTCAGAGAATAAATACTGCTATTAAACCCTGGTTTGAACAAACATTACGCTTAGCAACGAAGCGCAAGTGCAAATCATCGAATGCCCGCGTTCACTTGGAAAGTCCCTCCCGCTAGATCTGGATCAACCCCTAAACCAAACAGAGCATAATCGTATTTTACCGGGTCATTCGAATCAAAAGATCGGAGCGCGTCATCCAACTCACACACCGCCTTCCAATCGTTTGCTGTGCGCTGGAGTAATCCCAATGCACGCGCGGTATTCCCAGTGTGTACATCCAACGGAACGGATAAGTTGGCTGGCGCAATCGACGACCACAATCCAAAGTCTACACCCCGAGTATCGCGTCGCACCATCCACCGCAAAAACATATTGATGCGTTTCGCAGAAGATCCTTTTAATGGATCTGCCAGATGCTTTTCCGAACGAGCTGCATGTGTTGCAAGTAACATCGTATTGCGCACATCATGAATGGCTCTTCCAGCCCCGTCTCCATGTTGAAATCCTGAAATGAATGCATTCTCTAGTCCTCCATACTTTGAATAAACCATTCGCAATCCACGAACAAAGAATTCAAAGTCGAGATGATTGAAGGTGCGATGAATGACGGACTCATTTTTTTTCAACGAAGGAAGTGATACTTCCATCACATAATCGAAAGGTGACTCGCCCATCCGGCTCATCATTCGATCCGCACTCTGCAGGATTGCCTTGCGATTGCCCCAGGCAATAGTGGCGGTCAGAAATGCGGCTATTTCAATGTCTTCCTTTTTGGAGAAGCGATGCGGAACAGACACAGGATCAGCTTCAATGAAGTGAACTTGGTTGTACCGATCGGCGAGGTAGTCCAGCAATTCACCAAGCTCAGCATGGGTGCGGCCTGCATAGCGCTTTCTGCTCATTCCTCTACACCCATGAGCACAAACTGAATTATATTGGCCCCCATGCGCAGGGCTTTTGTGCGAGTCTCATCAGAATCCTTGTGTACTTCATAATCTTCCCAGCCATCGCCCAGATCGCATTCGAAATCATAGAAGCAGATCAACCTGCCTTCCCAGAGCAGTCCATATCCCTGAGCGGCCTTTTTATCGTGCTCATGAATCTTTGGAAGACCATTTGGAAAGTTGAACGTTTGATGGTAAATGGGATGTTCGAAAGGCAATTCGACAAACTCCAATTCAGGAAATACTTTCTTCATTTCCTTTCGAATGAACGGATCCATTCCAAAGTTGTCGGAGATGTGCAAAAATCCTCCTCCGATCAAATAGCTTCGAAGATTGCGCACATCTCCAGTGGAGAATACCACGTTGCCGTGCCCTGTCATGTGTACGAATGGATAATTGAATAGCTCGGGACTTCCCACGTCTGCGAACGGCACCTCGGAACTTATGTTCATGTGAAGCTGTTTATTCACAAATTCAACCAAGTTGGGCACGCTGGTAGGATTCGAATACCAGTCGCCTCCCCCGCGGTATTTCATCACCGCTACCTGGTAGGATGGTGGCGTGACGAACGCCATCGAAGCAAGAACAGCAAAAGCGATAAGATAAATCGAACTTTTCATGGGTCTTTTTCAGGATGTGGTTCAAATTTAGGGCACGACACACCCGCACAGGTTGTGGTTTGCATTAGTTGGATTGGACCAACTCCAAAAAGGACTCAATAATGTGAATTCCTCCATTGGTCAGCACCGACTCCGGATGAAACTGAATCCCCCGCACAGGGAGGGCGCGATGGCGTATGGCCATGATCAGCCCAGACTCATTTACGGCAGTTACTTCCAATTCATTCGGAAGTGTATCCGGATCAACGACCCAGGAATGATAATGTCCGATCTGAAAGCCTGAGCCAATTTTCGCAAACAAAGGTTCATCCCTTTTAACCACGTTGCACATGCTCGTTACGCCATGCAATGGCGCACTCAAGTTGAGCAATCGCGCACCAAACACTTCTCCGATGGCCTGCATGCCGAGACACACACCAAGTATAGGTTTCACAGCACTCCAGCGCCGAATGATTTCACATGTCACGCCCGCCTGAAAAGGAAGTCCGGGACCGGGTGAAAGAATTATTGCATCATACGGGGCTGCAGCCTCCACACTTATCTCATCGTTGCGTCGCACATCCACCTGAGCGCCGAGCGAAACGCAATAATGGTGGAGATTCCAAGTAAAGGAATCATAGTTATCGAGGAGCAGGATGCGTGACATTTGCCGGTGTGCCCGAAATGGTTGAAGTTTGGTGCAAAGAAGAGAATGAATTCATGAAAACAATCATCCATACTCCAAATGCTCCGGCACCCATTGGTCCATACAGTCAGGCGGTACGCGCAGGCGACACCCTTTTTCTCTCGGGACAAATTGCGATCAATCCCGCTACAGGCGAATATTTAGCTGCTGACGTGAGCTCCGAGACAGAGCAGGTAATGAACAATCTGAGCGCTGTGCTCACCGCGGCCGGATTGGATTTCAGTGCTGTGGTAAAAACCTCCATTTTTCTTGCTGACATGGCCGACTTTGCGCTGGTCAACGCCGCTTACGCCAAATACTTCACGAATAATTTTCCAGCGCGGGAAACGGTGCAGGTATCGGCGCTGCCCAAGAATGCACGAGTGGAGATTTCGATGATTGCGCATTACTCTTAATGAACAAAACACCGTTGAAAGCGGGTTATATTTGGACAACTCATTTCTGATGCTTCTTAAAAAAATTGCTTACTACCTCAACCCGCGAAATCTGTTTAAGCGGGAAAAAGTGGACCTCAACTTGAGGTTCATGCACGGAATCAATAAGATTTCGATCCTGATGTTTTTGGTCTGCCTCGTGGTGATGGTAGTGCGCTGGATAAGCCGCAGCTAGTCACTTTGTCCAGATGAGAGACTGGCTCAATTGCATCACATCTGCCCGGATAAATTCGAGCACTGGTGCTATTGAATCGGGGTTCGGACGATGATTGAAATAAAGGGCGCCACGCAAAAAATGCGAGGTGCTATCCATCAGAAAAAACTGCATCGGTGAAGCTGCAGCTCCTTCGATGTCATAGACCACTCCAAATACATTGCGGTTAGAATCCTCGATCAAGGTGCGGCGAATTGCCGTGGCCTTCATTTCATGCTTTGCCGCAAATCCATAGGCATCGCGAATCAATTGATCCCTGTTGTTGGAGATCGGCAAATAGGTGAGATGAAGCTTTGCGTTAAACTGCGGAAACGATAGGTTAAACAAACACGTGTCGGTGTTGATGTCATTGCGGTTGACTTCCACGCGAGAATATTTCGGCACATCAAATTCCAACGGACAGGAAGAGGTGTAGTTCAGATAATCTCTCGCCGGTAAATCAATTCTGAAGTAACCCTTCGGTTTGGGCAGCGGATCACTCCCACAAGAAGACGCTAGAATCGCCGAGGCCAAGAGCAGGCCAAATCGGGTTGCGATATTCAGAGACAGTGTCTTCTTCATGTGGTTTTGCGGCTTCCTTGAGGCAACGAAATTTTAATGCGTTTAATACGTCGTTTGTCGGCCGCTTCAATGGTAAACGTATAGCTTAAAAATTGGATCTGGTCTCCTTTCTCCGGAATCCTTCCTGCTTGTTCAATTACAAACCCCGCGAGAGTGCTGCTATCGCCGCGGTGTTCTTCCAGCAACTCATCTTCGAGGTCCATAATCCTGTACACATCCACCAAACTTATTTTTCCTTCAAACACATAATTGTGCTCGTCCAACTTAGAGTAGCGTTCTTCTTCATCATCGAATTCATCGGAGATGTCGCCGACAATTTCTTCTAAGATGTCTTCTAAGCTCACTAATCCGGAAGTGCCTCCGTATTCATCCACGACGATGGCAAGGTGTATTTTCTGCCGCTGGAATTCTTGCAGCAGATCATCAATTTTTTTGTTCTCCGGCACAAAGAAAGGCTGACGAATCACCTGTTGCCATTGGTATTCGGCATCTTCGATAAATGGCAACAGATCTTTTACAAATACAAATCCAGTGATCTCGTCGATAGTCTGACTGTACACAGGCCATCGGCTATATCCTTTTTCGATAATCGCTTCGAGCACTTCAGAAAAAGGAAGATCAAGACGCAGCGAAGCGATGTCCATCCTGGGAGTCATGATTTGCCCTACCTCCTTGGCCCCGAAAGTCACAATGCCTTCGAGGATTTTATGCTCTTCCTGCGTGCGGTTGTCGTCGGCAGTCAATTCAAGAGCATGGCCGAGTTGATCGACTGAAATGTTTCCCGAATTGCGATCACCCATCCACCGTTCAACCAGGCGACTTAAGCCAAGAAGCATCCAAGAGATTGGATGAAAAATACGTTGGGTCATGAGCAGTGGGGTGGACATGAAGCGGGCCACCGACAAGGTATTGCCGGATGCAAAGACCTTCGGAATAATTTCACCAAACATCACGATGATGAAGGTGATAAGAGCAATTTCAGAAAGGACTCTTATCCATTCATCCACCACCCAGGTGGCGAAGAGACTAGCGACAAGACTGGAGGAGACCAATACAAAAGCGATGTTGACTGCATTATTGGCAATCAAGATCGTGGCAAGAAGTCGCTTCGGTCCGGATTCTCTGTCGGGCAGTTCAAGCAGGCGGATCACGTTGCGGCTACCAGAATCTTTGGCAGATGAAAGCTCTTCTTTCTGGGATGGCGTAAGCGAGAAAAGGGCGACCTCACTGCCAGATATCATGGCGCTGGCCCCAAGCAGCAACAGCACAAGCACAATGGTGCCTGCGCTGTTGAATATTCCCAGAACCATAAGTTCTGTCAGCAGAAAACCCGAATCAGTACTCAATGTGAGTAGTGTTGGTTAGCAAAAGGGATGATCAAAATGGCAGATCATCTTCCGGTGCTGCGTGCATCACTGGCTCCTGCTCTTTCTCGGTCGCTCCTGTTGAAGAGTCCTGATTCTTCGGCGTGAGCATTTGGAAATCCTCCACAACGATTTCAGTGAAGTAGCGCGTTTCGTTCTCTTTCGTTTGGTACGAACGGCTGTGGATTTTTCCTTCCACATACACGCTCATTCCTTTCTTGAGAAACTGCTCTGCAATGGGCACCAAGGCCGGACGCTTGATCACCAGATTGTGCCATTCGGTTTGGATTACCTTCTCCCCTGTCTTCTGATCCTTGTAACTGTCAGAAGTTGCCAATGGGAATTTCGCGATTGAACCTCCGTTTTCGAAGTTCTTGATTTCTGGATCCTTGCCGAGATTGCCGACAAGAATCACTTTGTTTACACTGCCTGCCATAGTTTTTAGGTTTTGAGGTTAATTGAACACGACAAAGATAAAGTAGCTCTTTGGCAGCCTGTGAAAAAGGTTATTCGCATACACCTCTCTAATCAGCCCATAAGGTAGCGATCGATGAGGCGCGGAACTCCCAATTCGCGAAGGTCTTCCCATGAAATTTGGTGGTATTCTTCCGGCATATTTTTCCACATAATTTTCTCACTTACCCGGTAAAACACTGCATGAATTTTCCGGTGAGAAAGGATATGCTGCATCTCTACCGGTCTCTTCAGGGCTGGCGCGGCAATCAAAAGTTGAAGCTGTTCCGCAAATGCTTTTCGCACTTCGGCTGGTGTGAGTGGCGCATTGGACTCTACGCAGGGAAAATCATGGAGGCCCTTCCAAATACCATTGTGAGAGCGGCGTCTGACATAGGTCTGCTCGCGGTAATCGGGCACGACATAATAATACCACACCTCTTGCACGGCGGTTTTTCTCGATTTCACCGGAAATTCCGACACCTTGTTGCTCAAGCGAGCCACACAGCTCTGGCTGAACGGACATTCAGCGCACTTTGGCTGACGTGGCGTGCAACAGATGGCCCCAAATTCCATGATCGACTGATTGAATCGTCCGGGATCATGCTCCGGGATCAACTCATCGGCCAAAAGCTGATAGCATTTTTTCCCTGAAGCAGTATCGTAAGGCTCGGCAATTCCGAACAACCGTCCAAGCACCCGAATGACATTTCCATCCACTACGGCTCTTTTTTCACCAAAAGCAAAAGAAGCGATAGCTGCGGCTGTGTATGGCCCGATCCCCTTCAACGTGATCAGTTTCTCGTAGGTACTGGGAAATTTTCCGATGTGCACTTCCGAGACAATCATAGCGGTAGCGCGAAGGTTTCGGGCGCGGGAGTAGTAGCCTAGGCCTTGCCAGAGCTTGAGCACTTCATCCTCAGAGGCGGCGGCGAGATGATCTACTGTGGGAAACTTTTCCAAAAATCGGAAATAGTAGGCCAACCCCTGATCCACTCTAGTTTGTTGGAGAATTACCTCGGAAAGCCATATAGCGTATGGGTCTGAAGTATGCCGCCAGGGCAAGTCGCGCTTGTGGCGCAAATACCATTCGATCAACGTGGAGGCCGTGTTCATGGGCGAAAGATCAATAACTTCCTATCAATCAGAAGCAAAATGAAAAAACAGGCATATATTTGCCGCCCCAAATTTTGATCGAATACCCACAAACAAAAAATACGGAAGTAAAGATGACCAAGGCCGACATTGTGACTGAAATATCCAATAAAACTGGAATAGACAAGAATGATGTGCTCGCAATCGTAGAAGGATTCATGGGCACTGTAAAAAATGCGATGGAGAACGGCGAGAACGTCTATCTCCGTGGCTTCGGCAGTTTTGTAGTTAAGAAGCGTGCAGAGAAACTGGGACGCAACATTTTGGCGAAAACCAGTGTGGTTATTCCTGCTCATTACGTACCTTCATTCAAGCCTGCGAAAGAGTTTGTAGACTCTGTGAAAGACAAAGTGAAAGTAGCCGAGCATGCCTAATATCAGGAAGCGGCTGGTGATATTGATAGTGCTGAGTGCAGCGCTGATCGTTCTTTTATTATGGTTACCCCGTCAGCCGGCATCAGTGCTTGAAAAAGCATCTGCGCCGTCCGATCCTGACTCCCTCAAACTGGCTCAAGCTGTGGAGCTTGTAAATGGCCCCAATCCGATGGAAGGCATCATGATGCTCCGCGAATTGGTGGAGAAGGATTCGGTAAATATTGAAGCTCAATATTGGCTCGGAGTGTTCGCGGTGAAAAGCGGCCAATTTGAACGCGCTGTGGAGCGTTTTGAAAAGGTGTTGCGCATCAACCCGAACTACCTTGCGGCCACGATTGATCTCGGCGGAGTATACCTGGAAATGGACGATACGGAAAAAGCAATGGTCTATTTCCGGAAAGGAATTGAAATTGACTCCACAAACAACTATGCTTTGTTGTTTGCGGCACAAACGTTAGAGAAACGAAACGAACTGGCTGAAGCGAAGATGTATTATCAGCAACTTCTCCGTCACAACACTGACACTGTAGTGACCCGGCGAGTAGACGAGTTCATCGAAAATATTAACAAAACACTTAACCCGTAGTACAATGCCTTGCGGTAAAAAAAGAAAGCGCCATAAGATGGCCACCCACAAACGGAAGAAACGCCTCAGGAAGAACCGTCACAAGAAGAAGGTTCGCTAGTCTGAGCGGCGGTAATTTACCGCTTCTCAGCGGTGCGTGTTACCCTGCCTGAACTCACTCAGGGCTGGTGAGGTGTATCCTCACCACTCTGGCTCTACGGTGCAGAATTACGATTCCATTGAATATTGAACTGGTCATAAACTCATCGACCCAAGGGGTTGATATTGCCTTATTGCACGACAAGGCGCTGATTGAATTGCACCGTGAGCAACTCAATCAGCAATATGCCGTGGGCGATATTTACCTAGGTCGTGTGCGCAAAATGATTCCGCACCTCAATGCGGCATTTGTGGACGTGGGGTACGAAAAGGATGCATTCCTGCATTACCTCGACCTCGGACCGCAGTTCACCTCGCTCAATATGTTTACCCGCAAAACAATTAGCGGTGAGCAGAAAGGCGCGGATCTAATGGACTTCGCGCTGCAGCCTGAAATCAAAAAAGACGGCAAGATCAAAGATGCTGTGGGCACTGGTTATGTGATTCCCGTCCAAATTGCCAAGGAGCCGATTTCACAAAAAGGTCCGCGACTTACTTCCGAACTTACGCTGGCTGGGCGTTACCTGGTGCTCGTACCATTCTCCAACAAAGTGTCGCTCTCCTCGAGGATTACTGATGAGAACGAGCGAGAGCGCTTGCGCAAACTCATTCACAGCATTCGTCCGGCAAACATGGGTGTGATCATTCGCACCCAAGCAGAAGGAACGAAGGTGGCTGAGCTCGATCAGGATCTGCAGGATCTCTTCATACGCTGGGAAGATTTTTACAAATCACTCCGCACCGCCCGCGCTCCGCAGCGTGTACTCGGCGAGATCGACAAAACCTCCACGGTACTTCGCGATCTGCTCAACGATCAGTTTACCAACATCCACGTGAACGATGAAAATGTAGCCACCCTCGTGCGCGGCTACATGAAATCCATCGCACCCACGCAGGAAGGGATTGTCAAATTACACAAGACTCCGGACCTCTTCGATTCGTTCAATATACATCGCCAGATCAAGGGCTCATTTGCGAAGCAAGTGAACCTAAAAAGCGGTGCATACCTCATCGTGGAGCATACAGAGGCGATGCACGTGATCGACGTGAACAGTGGCAACCGCAAGAACGCCACTGTAAAAGATCAGGAAGAAAACGCCCTTCAAACCAATATTGAATGTGCCAAAGAAGTGGCACGTCTGCTTCGTCTGCGTGATATGGGCGGTATCATCTGCATCGACTTTATTGATATGCAGAACCGCGACAATCAGCGCAAGCTGCACGATGCGCTGCGCGAATACATGAAGGAAGACAAAGCGAAGCACAACGTGCTTGCGCCAAGTCGATTTGGTGTAGTGGAAATCACACGTGAGCGGGTGAAGCCTGTGACCAAAGTGAACACCACCGAAAGGTGTCCGAGCTGTGGAGGTAAAGGCGTGGTGCAGGCACCTGTTTTGTTCACGGATGAAATCGAAAACTCCATCCGATTCCTATCTGAAGAAGGTCGTCACAAGGCGATTAAAATCATTGTGCACCCCATTGTGGAAGCATACCTCACCAAAGGTTTTTTCGACAGCATCTTAAAGCGTTGGAGAAAGAAGCACAAACTCAAAATCGAAATTGAAGAGTCCTCTTCAAGCGAATTTTTGGAGTATCATTTCCAAGACAGCTTAGGCGAAGAAATTAATTTCTAAGCCTCAACTTCTGGGATAAGCCAGAAACCATTTTTCTACCTTTTCACTCAACCGTTCGAGACTCAGATGATCGCTCGCTTCAGAGGCACTCACGATCGAGCCGTCTTTCATTTTGATCCGGATAATGTCCGTCATGGAATTATATGCGGTGTTATCCACCTTCTCGTGCATGACAAAGTAGCTGGCATCGGCTTCATTAATGCCTAGTTCAATAGCAGTTTGCTTTTGCCGCGCGAGTATTTCCTCCGATCCGAAAGGCACTCTACGGATTTCAATCTTAAATAATTTTCGGTTTACCAATCGTGATGATAATTCGCTAAGCACGCGATCCGGATGGTGTTGCCACACTTTTAGCGCAGCGAGAATATCAAAATCGTCGAGTTGGGTGAAATAGCTCAGCGCCTGTTTGTCGGTGCGCAACTGATCTTCCGTAACCGACTGATACAGGAAAAAACGAAGCGCCGGAGAGCACCACAATTCTTCTTTCGCTGCCGCAAGAGCCCGCGCTCGGCGTAGAGCTTGCACAAGCATATATTCCGCGCTGAGCACTGTCTTGTGCAAGTAAACCTGCCAGTACATAAAGCGGCGGGCTACAATAAACTTCTCTATGCTGTAGATGCCCTTTTCTTCCACCACTAGCTCATCATTCACCACGTCGAGCATTTTCAAAATGCGTTCGCTTCCCACTTGCCCTTCCACTACCCCGCTGAAAAAACTATCTCTGGCGAGGTAGTCCAGTCGGTCCATATCGAGCTGACTACTCACCAGTTGATGCAGGAATTTTTTCTCGTGCTGATTATTGAAAATGCGAATAGCGAGATTTAATTTACCGTGATATTCCTCATTCAGTTGCTGCATAATAAGCGCAGACACCACTTCGTGATGGACATTTTCGGCAATGGAATGTTCGAGCGCATGGCTGAACGGACCGTGGCCAATGTCGTGCAGGAGCACCGCGAGCAGCAAGCCGATTTCTTCATCCACGGTAATCTCATGACCCTTCAAGCGAATTTCATCCACCACATTTTGCATGAGGTGCATTGCTCCGATAGCGTGTTGAAACCTATTGTGCAATGCTCCAGGATACACAAGGTGGCTTAACCCCAGTTGAGCTATTCGACGTAGGCGTTGGAAATAGGGATGATCCACGAGTTCGAGCACGAGTTCGTGACGAAAGGTGATGAATCCGTAAACAGGATCATTGAGGATTTTGCGACGTGCGGACATGGGGCTACAAAGGTAGCGGCAGCGGGAGAAATTTCATCTATACACGAGGAACCGAACACGGAGGGACAAAGAGGTAACACGGAGGACTCCGAGGAATTTCTCTCTGGGAATCTCTCCTAATTTGTTTCTCTGTGTTAAAAGAAATCCCCGTGGGAATTTCGGATCACCTCTTTACCACCCTCACCACCTCTCCATCAATCGTCCGCAGCATATATACTCCTGATTCAAGGAGGCTAAGGTCAATGAGTGTTTCAGGCAAAAGCTGAAGCTGAAGAACAATGCGTCCGCTCTGATCCAAAAGCTCCGCTTGAGTGCGTGCGGTGTATTTGACGCGCAATTGATCCTCCGCTGGATTGGGCCAAACCGATAACCCACCCGCACTGAGCTCACCTACTCCCACTGCCTCTGGAACCTCGTACATGAAGCCCACTGAGCAGCCTTCTTCCGAAGTAATCGTGAGATAATACGTGCCTGGGGCCAAGCCAAAGGCTGACAAATTCATCTCTCCATGCGCCCATTCGTGGGTCCACTGCCCTGGTGCAAACACATCCACATTAATAATTCCATCCGTACCGTTGCTTGCTGTAATAGTCTCATTCACCGTAGGATTGAATGGTGCTAGGCGCAACGATTCAAAAAACTGAAAGCCATCAAACATCGCAAAGGGTGCACAGAATCCATGATCATATGCTCCCAAATCAATCGACTCAACCGAAGTGGATCCGAGCGCGATATAGGCATCATAGGCCACTTCACTGTTCATGTAATTGACCTGATCATCGGCATTGCAATACAGCAATCGCGTAGGTGCCTGAGGTGCCCAATCGAGCAAATCATTGTCAGCCAACGCCACACGCATGGGATGCTGCGGATCATTCTGAAACAACTCGAGTAACGCGGGTTGGAGCATTTGAGAGGGGACATCCGGACATTGATTGTTGATCGTTCCCATGGATGTATTTCCATCAAACAATCCTGGAAGCAACTCATCGTAGGGAGCTACAAAAACTTCACTGATATCGTTGTAAAGTATACCGCCATAAGCCTCCTGATAACTGAACACGACATAAGGAAGATAACCCGGAGTCGGGTATGGATCGTTGCCTGTGATCACAGCGGCCTGCACCCCGGAAACATCATACGGACCACTCATAGGTGCCGAACCAGTGAGGGTAAAAGGCGATTCGGCATCTGTTTCCAATGCCCGCTGCAACGCCGCTGTGGCATGTCCGCCCTGCGAGTATCCCCAGATAAATAATTCATCGTTAAGGGTGTAGTTCAATTGTTCTTGCAATTCGACCGTCGCATGAAGAAGATCGATACACGTGCTCGCCTCCGAATCAGCATGCACGTATAGGTGCATTCCTGGCGAGGTGCCAAGACCGATGTAGTCTGCCGCTATGGAAACATATCCTGCAGAGGCATACAACACACAGATCATACCTTCGGTCGAAAGGAACGAGGGCGCATCTGTGCGTCTGGCAATCGTACCGTGCTGGTAGCTGCTCAAAGGAAAAGAGCACCCCTCACTCACTGGCACGCACACCGCGCCGCTTACAGTTACAGGAGATCCATTCGGATGAATCGTGGTGTATTCGACGCGGTAAAAATCGACCGCGTAGTTCACGGGCAAGAAACCTGGAGGCACTCCCAAATCATCCATCTCGGCATATACATTTTCGATGGTAAATGATTGAAGAAGCTCAACAGAGATAATCTGCGCATTGGCCGTCACGCTCCAGAGCAGCACAGTGAAGGGTATAAGTCGATTCATGGCAGCAAGATAAGAAATCTCGCCCTAGCCCCTCACCTCTTGCCTCTCTAAACCAATCGCTCAAATTGCTTCAAAAAACGCATGTCGTTTTCGAAGAACATGCGGAGATCGTCGATCTGGTATCGGAGCATGGCGATGCGCTCAATGCCCATTCCAAAGGCGAATCCTGTATACCGCTCTGGATCAATACTGCTGGCGGATAAGACGGCCGGATCGACCATGCCGCATCCCATAATTTCCAACCATCCTGTTCCTTTGGTAATGCGGTGATCAGCCTCGGTCTGCAAACCCCAATACACATCCATCTCCGCACTCGGCTCCGTGAATGGAAAATAAGAGGGACGCAGCCGGATTTTTGCTTTTCCAAAAAACTCACGGGTGAAATACATCAGCGTTTGCTTCATATCCGCAAACGATACTCCCTCGTCGATGTACAGTCCTTCAATTTGATGAAACTGACAATGCGCGCGTGCGCTAATTGCCTCGTTGCGATATACTCTTCCTGGCATCACAATGCGCAGTGGCGGCTGTGATTTCTCCATCGCGCGTACCTGCACACTACTGGTGTGCGTGCGCAGCAACATCTCAGGATTAGTCCCTACAAAGAAGGTGTCCTGCATATCTCGTGCGGGGTGATCATCCGGAAAATTGAGTCCGGAGAATACATGCCAGTCGTCTTCGATTTCCGGACCATCGGCTACCGCAAATCCCATACGACTGAAGATGTCAAGAATTTCCCGGCGAACAACCGATAAAGGATGACGCGTGCCCACTGGCAATTCGCCAGTGGGACGGGTCAGGTCGATACTCTCATCACGTGAGGATTCGGTTCGGCTGAATTTCGCTTGAAAATCGTCCAGCTTTTCCTGCACCTGTACTTTGAGATCGTTGAGCTCTTTGCCTAATACTTTCTTTTCCTCGTTGGCTACTTTCTTAAAGTCTTCAAACAAGTCGTTCAGAACGCCCTTACGACCGAGGTAACGCACGCGAAACGCTTCTGCTTCTTCCGCAGATTGTGCAATGGATTCGCGTACTTCCGCGAGGTATTTCTTGATCTCTTCGCGCATCGTGGCTTGTAAAATAGCTGTTTACCGAGAATGCTTGGGATCAGTCTGTAATGATGGTCATTTTCATCGTGATATCTTCCAATGGTCGATCGCCTTGTCGTGTAGGCTGACTCAGAATCATATCGATCACATCCATGCCTTCGATCACTTCACCAAAAATGGTGTAGTCCATATCGAGTTGAGCTGTTCCGCCGATAGTCTTGTAGATGTTGCGCTGCGCCTCGGTGTATTTAAATCCGGGTGTTTTGCGCTGCACAAACGCCTCAATCTGGTTGAGTTGTTCGTCGGTATACACTTGTCCTTGTACCAAGTAAAACTGACTGCCGCTTGATCTGCGCTCAGGGTTTACCTGATCACCTTGACGAGCTGCGCTCAACGCTCCTTTCTTGTGAATAAAAGAAGCATTCATTTCGGCAGGTACTGTATAGCCTGGACCACCTGCACCGAGCATGGTGCTGGGTCCGGCACCCCGACTGGTTGGATCTCCACCTTGCGCCATGAAATTGGGGATGCAACGGTGAAACAGCAGATCGTCGAAGAATTTTTCGTTGACCAGCTTCAGGAAATTATCCCGGTGCTCTGGCGTTTCATCATAGAGTTTGATCACCAGGTCACCAAACTTGGTGGTGAGGCGGATTTTAGCATTCATTATTGGCTCTGTTTTGATTTGTGAAGTTGGGGCAGCCGTTTTGGCGGGAGTTTCCGCAGCGGCCGGTGCTGAAGCATCGGAAGGTTGTGATTTACATCCTGTATTTCCTCCAAGTAGGATCAGAAAGATGCAACCGGAGGCGGTAAGTAATAGTCTTCTCATGGTCTGTAAAGCAATTCTAAATTGTAAGTTGCAATGATTACCCGAATGTTTTTCGGCGTCGCGAAAATAGCGAAATCACGGCAAATTGGGAAGGAGTTGCTCGCGCCGACTTGCATGTTTTCAGGGAAATGGAGAAGGTACTTTACCGGGAGCAGCGCCCGAAATCACCAATCCGTTGTGAATGACCTGAGAGCCAGCTATCAAAAGTTAACGAATTATGACGATATTTGCCCGAACCCATTCACTAGGGCGAGCTACAGAACCATGAAGAAGTTTACATCACTGCTTACTTTCGGCACATTGGCTCTTTTAGCCGTGCTCGTTATTTCTTCTTGTAAAAAAGACTTGGAGACCATTGCGACTGTGATCGTGCTCAACGCCAATGGCAATCCGGTTCCCGGTGCTACAGTGCGCTTGTTCTCAAGTCCTTCCGTGCTGCCACCGCCACCTAATGAACTTCGTTTTGACACCACAGCGGTTACCAACGGGACCGGCAAGGTGACGTTTAACTTCTCCGAATTCTACAAGAAAGGTCAGGCCGGTTTCGCGGTCCTTGACATCGAAGCATTCAAAGGCGCTCTCTTCGGAATCGGAATCATCAAGATCGAGGAAGAAGATACGAGCGAGGAGTCGGTGACCATTGAGTGAGTTGGGCTCACGAAATGCCGGGAATGAAATGCTGATATGCTAAAATGATGAAATGCTGAGGATGAAATGCTGATATGCTGAAATGCTGATATGCTGATTTAGCATACTCCGAAGTCAGCGCTTTCAAGCCATTGCCGTCGTTATCCGCAAAAAATCAGATTGCCGCGAATCCGCATTTCATCTTAAGCACCCTAAACTAAGTTTGTCATAAAGACCAAATGTCCGAGCTGCGAATCAGCATTTCAGCATATCAGCATTTCATCCTCAGCATTTCAGCATTTCAGCATATCAGCATTTCATCTTCAGCATTTCATCCTCAGCATTTCATCCTCAGCATTTCAGCATTTCAGCATATCAGCATTTCATCTTAAGCACCCTAAAATAAGTTTTCATAAAGACCAAACGTCCGAGCTGCGAATCAGCATATCAGCATTTCAGCATATCAGCATTTCATCTTCAGCATTTCATCCTCAACATTTCATCCTCAGCATTTCATCCTCAGCATTTCAGCATTTCATCTTAAGCACCCTAAAATAAGTTTGTCATAAAGACCAAACGTCCGAGCTGCGAATCAGCATATCAGCATTTCAGCATATCAGCATTTCATCCTCAGCATTTCATCCTCAGCATTTCAGCATATCAGCATTTCAGCATTTCATCTTAAGCACCCTAAAATAAGTTTGTCATAAAGACCAAACGTCCGAGCTGCGAATCAGCATATCAGCATTTTAGCATATCAGCATTTCATCCTCAGCATTTCATCCTCAGCATTTCAGCATTTCAGCATTTCATCTCCATAGATCCCTGTCTCCCTCACTCCTAGCTTACTCCATCCTCTATACATTCCTTCCGAGTTGAACGGAAGCGCGATATTTCCTTTCGCATCCACTGCAATTAATCCGCCTTCGCCACCGAAGGGCACGAGCTTGTCGTGAACGACTATTCTGCAAGCTTCTTGCAGCGAAAGTCCTTTGTATTCGATCAGGCAAGCGATATCATAAGCAACGACAGCACGAAGAAAAAATTCGCCATGTCCAGTGCACGAAATGGCACAGGTAGCATCCGATGCGTAGGTGCCTGCGCCGATCACCGGACTGTCGCCCACGCGTCCCCAGCGCTTATTGGTCATGCCACCGGTGGAGGTGGCAGCAGCAAGATGGCCATGCTGATCAAGTGCGACAGCACCTACTGTTCCGAATTTTTTCTCCGGATCTTCGGTGTGATCCAGTTGCATGCGTCCTTCCAGAAGGGCCGACTGCCATTGATTCCAGCGCAGTTCGTCATGAAAATAAGTGGGATCTTCAAATTCAAACTGAAGCGAGCGGGCAAATTCTTCGGCACCACGCCCCGCGAGTAGAACATGCTCTGAATGCTCCATGACAGCTTTGGCGAGCAGCACAGGGTTCTTGATTCCCGCTACGCCAGCCACTGCGCCTGCTTTGCGAAACTGTCCTTCCATAATTGCGGCATCCATTTCATGCGTTCCGTCGTGGGTATATACAGCACCACGACCAGCGTTGAAGAGTGGACAGTTTTCGAGAGAAACCAATGCCGCAGCAACCGCATCGAGTGCTTTTCCTCCAACTGAGAGGACAGTATTTCCGGCGCGCAGAGACTCATCAAGAGCGCTGCGATAGGCGGTTTCTCTTTCGGGTGTCATGGCAGAGCGGGTAATAGTACCGGCGCCACCGTGGATGGCAAGCGCCCACGGACGAGTTGAATTCATAGCTGTAAAAGTAGAAGCCTACGTGCTTATTCCGTGTCCATCTCTTCTTCAACTTCTCCATGCACGAAGTGACGCTCCTTGAGGAGGTAAGAATTGCCGCGCACCAGCATTGCCACTTTGAGATTGTCTACCGAAATAGGTGTGCCCACTGAAACTTGCGTGATGTTCGACTGGCGGATATCCCTTCCATCGATCACTACAACCGCGCCACTTCCGATCACTTCGAGGTGATTGGAACCGGTAACGATTACGCCAGTGTCTTCACCCAATCCAATGCCTGTGCAAGATGGATTGCTGGCGACTGCCTGCGCGAGTCGGCTGAACCGACCACGTGTGATGAAATGAGAATCGATAATGACATCGGGCATAAATGCAAGGCCTGTGGTGAGTTTGACTTCGCCTTTCAAATGAGCGATATCACCTCTTCCTTGATAGATCATTGTATTACTCATGGCCATTGCGCCGGCACTTGTGCCTGCGATCAGCAGATGATCGTTCCGATAACGCTCGTGAAGTACATCGAGAAATTCTGTACCACCGAAGATCGAAGAAAGTCGGAGTTGGTCGCCTCCGGAAAACATAATCCCGCGAGCTTTTCTGATGCGTTCTACAACTGCTGGATCCCTCGCCTCATCACGATTACGAACGTGAGTGATGTGGATATTCTGGCAACCGATTTTACCAAAGGCATTCAAGTAGTTATCGCCCACTTCCAACGGAATTGAACTCGCAGTGGTGATCACCTCAATGTGAGCCTCATGTCCGCCGCATTCTTGCACAACGCGCTTGAGAATGCCCAATTCGAAAAAGTGAAGGTTTGTGGGCTGAGTATAGGTTCCTTCGCTTTCAGTTCCTTTATCTTCCGCCCCCCCAATTGCAATTAATTTGCCGTTTGGATATTCCACAGGTTGAGTTGTTTTGTTTTTGGGTGGCGAAGATAGGGTTTCAGAACATGAACATCCTTCTAAGTAGTACTTTCAGGCCGGATTGGCAGATGATTAATTCACATTTTGAAAAGCCAATATCAATTCATACAACGAATTATCGCTTCTGACAGGCCTTTTGGAGATTTGATTAGAAATCAGAACAACTTATCCTTCGTTGATAAGTACACCAAAAGCCCGCGCTCACTATCTAGTCTTCTCTATGGCTCTTTTTGCTTATATCTAGGATGCTTTAGGTTTGTAGATAGAAGGGGCCATTATATTCGCCTTGTGGATATGCGCCGGCTTTTGTCACAAATGCCAGGTGAGCGTACTGACACTTCTTCGACGAGTATTGAAACGCTCGATAGAAGAATTATAGAAGTTACAGCCAAAGTAGTTTAAAGACACAAATTATATGATTGAAGCTATTATCCCCCTTATTTCTCTCATAGCATTAGAAGTGATTCTCGGTATAGATAATATCATTTTCATTTCCATTCTATCCGATAAGCTTCCTGAGGCTCAAAGAAGCAAACTCAGATTATGGGGTATCGGATTGGCGATGGTGATGAGACTTGCCCTATTGGGAGTTATTACTGTGATTTTGCAACTTGACAAAACCCTTTTTACTCTATTCGGTAATGAATTTTCAGGAAAAGGCATAATCCTTATTCTCGGAGGGCTTTTCCTTATTTACAAAGCCACAAAGGAAATTTACCACAAAACCGAAGCAGTTAAAAACGATAAAGCACCAGTTGAAGTAAAGTCAAGTTTTGGCAAATTGCTTTCAGAGATCATTGTGTTAGATCTGGTATTTTCGGTTGATTCCATTATTACTGCCGTAGGTATGGTAGAAGAACTGTGGGTAATGTACACAGCAGTAATTGTAACGGTCATCATCATGCTCATCGCTGCTAAACCGATCAACGACTTCATTCGCAACCACCCCTCATTCAAAATATTGGCGCTCAGCTTTCTGTTGATGATTGGCGTGTCACTTTTGGCAGAAGGATTTCACGTTGAAATCCCGAAAGGATACATCTATTTTGCAATGGCCTTTTCCTTTTTGGTGGACATTATTCAAATGAAAACGACTAAGTCAACAAGCACTTAAGAGCGCCTCCAAGTAAAATAGGATCTCAGGCACCTCTGTAAATCGCAGCTCACGGATAAGCCAATTTTTCAATTTCCACCTGACTGTATGTTTGGGTGGATTGGAGCACCGAAAAACAACCTCTCCAACAAAATTGCTTCCCTTTTCGTTTTTCTTTCTGATCTCTCGAAATATCGAGTGCATGGCTCCTCCACCTATATTCGCATAAAACCTTATTAACGGTACTATGCGAATTCTCGACGTCAAAGTGATGAAAGGGCCAAACTATTGGTCTATACGCCGGCATAAAGTCATTCAAATGCGCCTCGATCTCGAAGATCTGGAAGAGCGCCCCACCAACACTATCCCTGGATTTCTCGATCGCGTGCGGGCATTGATGCCCACGATGTACGCACACCGCTGCTCAGAAGGAGTTCCTGGTGGATTTTTTCACCGCGTGGAGATAGGTACATGGATGGGTCACGTGATTGAGCACATCGCTCTTGAACTGCAAACGCTCGCAGGGATGCATTGTGGTTTCGGACGCACCCGGGAGACTTCTAAGAAGGGTGTCTACAATGTCGTTTTTTCTTACATGGAAGAAAAGGCTGGGGTATATGCCGCAAAAGCTTCCGTGCGCATCGCCGAAACCCTCATTGAAGGCAAAGAATACAACATCGCTGAAGACATTCAGCAACTTCGCGAAATACGCGAAGAGGTTCGTCTCGGTCCATCTACCGGGTGCATCGTGGAAGAGGCTGCCGCCCGTGGCATTCCATACATCCGTCTCAACCGGCACTCACTCGTACAACTGGGCTATGGGGTCAACCAGCGTCGTATCCGCGCTACCATCGCCAGCTCCACGGGAAGTATCGCAGTGGATATTGCCTGTGATAAAGAGGAAACTAAAAACCTGCTCGATGCGGCTGAAATTCCGGTGCCAAAAGGTCGGATCGTTTACACGGAAGAGGGATTGAAAGATGCCATCTCGGTGATTAATTATCCCATCGTCACCAAGCCTGTAAATGGCAACCATGGAAAAGGAGCCACCACGAATATTACCAATTGGGAAGATGCTCTCGTCGGACTCGCCGCTGCCAAGAAATACGGTCGTGGGATAATCGTGGAGCGCTTTATTACTGGTCAAGATCACCGAGTGCTCGTGATCAACTATCAATATGTGGCCGCCGCAATTCGCAAACCGGCTGCGGTGAAAGGCGATGGGGTGCACACCATTCAGCAACTTATCGATAAGACCAACGAAGATCCGCGCAGAGGTTACGGCCACGAGAAAGTGCTCACTCAGATTAGCATCGATGATTTTCTCCATGAAATGCTCAAGCGCGAAGGTCTCACCCTCGACAGCATTCCTGAAAAGGGCTTAGAGGTTTTTCTTAAACCCACCGCCAATCTCAGCACAGGAGGAACAGCTACTGACATCACCGACATGGTTCACCCAGACAATGTGTTTATGTGTGAACGTATTGCCCGGATTATCGGTCTTGATATATGTGGTATCGACATCATGGCACCAGATCTCCACTTGCCCATCCGTGAAAACGGTGGAGCCATTTTGGAAGTGAACGCAGCTCCCGGATTCCGCATGCACATCGAGCCCACAGAAGGTTTGCCCCGCAACGTGGCAGAGCCTTTAGTCGATATGCTTTATCCCAACGGAATGTCGGCGCGCATTCCAATTATCGCGGTGTCGGGTACCAATGGTAAAACCACCACCACCCGGCTCATGGCGCACATCGTGAAGCAGATGGGATACTCGGTCGGATTCACTACTACCGATGGTATTTACATCAACAACCGCATGATGATGAAGGGCGATTGCACGGGCCCCATAAGTACTGAGTTTGTACTGAAGGATCCTACCGTGAATTTTGCGGTGCTGGAATGTGCACGTGGCGGTATTCTGCGCGCCGGACTCGGATTTCACAATTGTGATATTGCTATTGTAACCAACATCGCTGAAGACCATCTCGGACTGCAGGATATAGATACACTCGAGCAACTCGCCCGCGTAAAATCGGTGGTACCTGAAAGCGTATTTCCCGAAGGGTATTCTATTCTTAATGCCGATAACGAACATACCGTGGGCATGGCCAAAACGCTCAGGAGCAGAGTGGCTTGGTTCTCACTCGATGAGCACAATCCGATCATTCAAAATCACATCAAAGAAGGCGGACTGGCAGCCATTTATGAAAATGGATTTGTAACCATCTGCAAGGGAACCTGGAAAATTCGTGTGGATAAGGCCTCGAATATTCCACTGACGTATGGCGGTCGGGCGGTGTTCAACATCGCCAATATTCTGCCGTGTGTACTGGCCAGTTTTATCCGCGATTTCAAAATTGCAGATATTCGTATGGCACTGGAAACGTTTATTCCAAGCCCCGTGCAAACTCCTGGGCGCATGAATATGTTTCACTTTAAAAACTTCACCGTGATGGTCGACTATGCGCACAACGCGCACGGATTTATGGCCATCGGCGACTTCCTTTCTAAAGTAGATGCTTCTCCCAAAGTGGGCATTATCGCCGGAGTAGGTGATCGTCGCGATGAGGATATCCGCAACCTCGGCCGTGTTGCAGCAGGTATGTTTGACGAAGTGATTATTCGTCAGGATAAAAATTTGCGCGGGCGCTCTGAACAGGACATCATTGCGCTGATGACGGAGGGGATTCACAGCGTTTCTACAGATCGCAAAGTGACTGTCATTCCCAAGGAATCACAGGCCATCGAGCATGCCATCAAGACCGCTGTTCCGGGCGCGTTCATCACCATTTGTTCGGATGTCATTCCGGACGCATTGGAAATGATTATGCGCCTGAAACAAGAGGAAGAATCGCCTTTGGTGATTCACACTCCGAATTCGCACTAGGTGAACCGTCCGCTATTTCCGTGAGTTATGCACTTCCACGGAAATAGCTGACAATCGCCTTTTTTATAAGTACTTCCTGCTCGGCAGGATTCAGCGGAGGAAGATCTTCAATCCTCCGGAAATGGGGCCAGCCATCCTCGTCTCTGCCCTCTAAATGATAGTATCCGTATGGCTCAAGCAAGGTGCAAATGGCCACGTGCATCAGTTCGATCTTTTGATCCTTCTTAAACGTTTGTGGCTCTTTTCCAAGTTCCTGCACGCCAATAAGGAAGAGAATTGCAGCGTAATCGAGGGTCTCGCCAAAGTGAGTGGAGATGCGTTTTACCGTCTCAGTATATTCTTTTTCGAAGATGTAGTCCATAGTTTGAATCCAATAATGTTCAAATGTGGACAATTTCAAGGTAGACAACCAAAACTGTTTACATCCGTCTTACTTTTGAATTACTTTTGCCACACTGCGTACTTACCTAACCGAAGATATCCATACAAATGAAATTTGCGCTGCACTTCCTGACTTTTATCAGCGTGTTTGCCTTAATTGAGCCCGTGTCGGCTCAAACAAGGACAGAATATCTCGACCCTCAATTCAATATAATGTCCGCAGAGGCTTCCCAAAAGTCGAAGTTTGTGCGTTCAGTCACCATGCTCTCCGACAGTTCGCTCGCGGTTCAGGTGAATTACGTGACGGGTGAAACGATGATGACTGGGCGTTATACAGACCCGGATCTTACCGTGGAAGATGGTGATTTTGCCTATTTCTACGCCAACGGCACTACTGAATCAACGGGCCGTTTTCGCAATGGAACCAAAATAGGCACCTGGAAACGCTGGAACTACGACGGCCGCGAGAAGCCTAATCGATTTTACCCCGATGAAAACTTTCGTCGCTCGAACCGCACCACCGCTGCCGCCAAGTTTCCTGGGGGTAGCGCTGCGCTGCAAAAACTGGTCATCGACAGCCTCGTTTATCCTTCGGAAGCCAAACAGCGCAAATTGGAAGGAACAGTGTATGTCACTTTTGTGATCGACGAGGCCGGCGATGTGCGTCAAGCTGAAGTTTCTGATGGAGTCCATTACCTCTTGGATGAAGAAGCACTTCGCTTTGTTTCTAAAATGCCATCTTGGACAGCAGCTACCCGCCACGGGTTACCGGTGGACACCAGTTTTATCATGCCGATCACATTTAGCCTGAAGGATGAATCATCCGTGACAGGCGTAACGAATAAAGGGGCTACCGGACAGGTGCCTAACAAAAAAATGAATTGAAGTTGATTTTGTAGGGTTGTAAACGAATGTGCCTTCCACCGAAACGTGGGAGGCTTTTTTTTGATCCACATTTTTCCATGCATACTTCAATTGGTCTGCTTATTTTCGCCGACCAAATCGGGATGTAGCTCAGTTGGTAGAGTGCACGTCTGGGGGGCGTGAGGTCGCAGGTTCAAGTCCTGTCATCCCGACTAGTTTTAAGTTAGGCCCCGACATCAAATAAAGTTTGAGGCAGTGTGCGCGCTGCCTCTTTTCTTTGTAGCTCTATGAATATATCATACAACTGGCTCAGGGATTACCTGCACACGGATTTTTCGCCTGAAAAAATCGGCGAAGTACTTACGGCCATAGGCCTTGAAGTGGAATCAATCGACCGCGTGGAGCCCGTTCCCGGTGGCCTCGAAGGCGTAGTCGTGGGCGAGGTGCTCGAATGCGCTCCTCATCCCGATGCGGATCGTCTGCGCATTACCCGCGTGAACCTCGGTGAAGGCGAACCAGTGCAAATCGTGTGCGGAGCCACGAATGTGGCCGCCGGACAAAAGGTTCTCGTGGCCACTATTGGTACCACGCTCTATCCCGGAGGCGGTGAGCCGTTGGTGATCAAGAAAAGTAAAATTCGCGGCGCAGAATCTCACGGGATGATCTGTGCGGAAGATGAACTTGGACTCGGCACCGACCACGGTGGTATCATGGTGCTCGACGCTTCAGCCACGCCCGGTGCCAAAGCGGCCGATGTGCTCGGATTGCGCTCCGATTTTCTGCTGAGCATCGGTCTTACGCCCAATCGCACCGACTCATTTTCACACATCGGTGTAGCCCGCGAATTAGCCGCCGCGCTCGCACACATGGAAGGCCGCACGCCAATTAATCTGAACCTTTCTCTTCCAGATGTTTCTAAAGTCGCTCTTGCGAAAATCCCTTCGCCCATTTCAGTGGACGTAAAGGATGTAGAGGCATGTCCAAGATATACCGGACTATTCATTCAAGGGCTAAAAGTGGGCCCGTCGCCTGAATGGCTGCAGGAGCGTCTTGCGGTAATCGGGTTGCGCTCGATCAACACTATCGTAGATATCACGAACTATGTGCAACATGAATGCGGACAGCCACTTCACGCTTTTGATGCCGACCACATCGGCGGAGGCAAAGTGATCGTGCGAAGAGCAACGGATCAGGAAGCATTCACGACGCTCGATGGCACAGAGCGCAAACTCTCTTCGGAAGATCTGGTGATTGCCGATGCCAATCGCCCGATGTGTTTGGCGGGCATTTTCGGCGGCCTCGATTCCGGAGTGTCTGAATCAACTACCTCAGTATTTCTTGAAAGCGCCTGGTTCAATGCCTCAGGCATTCGCAAATCAGCGCGCCGTCATGGATTGAATACAGACAGTTCTTTTCGTTTCGAACGCGGAACAGATTCTTCGCAGGTGATGTGGGCAGCACTGCGTGCGGCCGGAATGATTACCGAAATCGCCGGCGGAGTAATTTCTTCGGAAACAACTGACCTCTACCCTACTCAAGCGGTGCGCCCCGAGATCACCTTGCGCTACGCACGCGTAGAATTGTTGATCGGTAAAAAAATAGCTCCGCAAAAAATCAAGTCAATACTCCACGCGCTCGGATTTGAAATTTCGTCTGAAAACGATTTACAACTCACAATTCACTCTCCTTTCTATCGCGTGGATGTGACCCGCGAAGTGGACGTGATTGAAGAGATTCTCCGCATCTATGGATACGATCATGTGGACTATCCCACTGCCATGCGAAGCTCTCTGTCCATCGCGCCTAAGCCCGATCCCGACAAGATCTATGAGCGCGTGGCCGACGTGTTAGCCGCCACTGGTTTTACCGAAATCATGAGTATGTCGATGACGCGCCAGCGCTACGCCACGCTCACCGAAGAGCCCGAATATTCTGACGCCACTGCAGTCAATCTGCTCAATCCGCTGAGTTCGGATCTGGGCATTATGCGCCAGTCGCTGCTGTTTGGTGTGCTGCAATCCATCGCGTTAAATCAAAATCACCGCAATCCCGATCTTCGTTTGTTTGAACTCGGAAAAGAATACCGAAAGCGCGACGGAAAGTTTGAAGAGAAAACAAAATTGGCGATCGCAGTGAGTGGTCGCAACCTGCCGGAGAGCTGGAACAACTCCTCCGACGCAGCTTCTTTTGTGAATGTGAAATCCGCGCTGGAAGATGTGTTTCGCACCTGCGGAGTCCGTGGACTTCAGACCAAAGGCTCGGAATTTGTCTTTTTTGAAGATGGACTGGATTGGTCGCGCGGCAAGGACTGTATCGCACGGGCCGGATTGATTTCTTCGTCCATCCTTCAAACCTTCGATGTGCGCGCTGCGGTGTGGTATGCAGAAATCGACTGGGATCTGTTGATCCGCTCTCTTCCTGCAACGGCCATCGCCTATAAGGCTCCGGAAAAGTTTCCCGCAGTACGTCGCGATTTGAGTTTGCTTCTCGACCGCAAAGTGCGCTTTGCAGAAATTGAATCCTGCGCGTTTTCTGTGGACCGGAAAATTCTCCGTGAGGTCAATTTGTTTGATGTGTACGAAGGCAAAAACCTCGAAGCGGGAAAGAAATCCTATGCTGTCAGTTTTGTGCTACAAGACAGCGAGAAAACGATGACCGACAAGCAGGTGGATGGGTTGATGGAACGCATTCGCACTTCTCTCTTTGAAAAACTCGGCGCTTCACTGCGGTAGATCACATCGCTGCAATCAGCAGCTCGAGCGGCTTCCAAGGCAAATCGAAGGCCTGACCAATGACTTCATTGGTGATGGTGCCGTTGTACATGTACACGCCGTTGCGGAAGCCTTGGTGATTTTTTACCAGATTGGCAATTCCGCCTTCATCTCCAATACTCATTATAACCGGCGCGAAAATATTGCTCAGCGCATACGACGCCGTGCGCGATACCCGCGAGGCCACATTGGGCACACAGTAGTGAATCACCCCGTGCTGCTTAAATGTCGGCTGCTCATGAGTCGTCACGCGTGACGTTTCAAAACAACCACCTTGATCGATACTGATGTCCACGATCACACTGCCGTATTTCATATTCGATACCATATCGTCGGTCACCACGACGGGCGAACGACCATTCACTCCGTGCAAGGCACCGATGGCGACATCCGCCGATTCGAGCGCGCGGCGCAGTTCAGAAGGTTGAATGGTGCTGGTCCAAAGTCGCACGCCTAGATCCGTTTGAATGCGGCGCAACCGATAAATACTGTTGTCGAATAACTTCACACTGGCTCCTAGACCGAGGGCGGCACGTGTCGCAAATTCTCCCACTGTACCTGCGCCTACAATCACTACTTCCGTTGGACGCACGCCACTGATTCCGCCAAACATCAGTCCTTGTCCGCCATGCGAATGACTCAAATATTCCGAGGCAATAAGCACCGCAGTGTTGCCCGCAATTTCACCCATGGCCCGCACGATGGGATATATACCAGAATCGTCCTTGATATAGTCCCAGGCCACTGCCGTAATTTTTTTCACGCACAGGGTGCGGAAATACTCCGGCGTTTGAATAGGCAAGTGAATGGCACTGATAAGCGTTTGTTTGCCCGGCATGAGCAGCACTTCCTCCGGACTGGGAGGAGCGACTTTCATAATGATGTCGGCCTTAAACACATCCAGCGGCGAGTACACGATGTGAGCGCCTGCCTCACTGTAGTCGTGATCCTGGAAATTGGATTCCTTACCGGCATTGGTTTCCACAATCACCTCATGTCCATTGCTCACGAGCAGCGCTACGCTTTCGGGAACCAGCGCTACGCGTCGTTCCTGGAAGGAGGATTCTTTGGGAATACCGATCGACAACTGAGATTTGCTTCTAGCCACTGCCAGCGTTTCTTCCTGCGGTTGAAGGGCTGCTTCCTGGGCGAGTGCCCGTATGGCCTCTTTTTTCATGGGTGAATGGTCAAGGGAAATAGGAAATTCTAAGATACCGCCAATTCGAATGCGAATATGCCGACACTCAGCAAGTTTTTCACGAGCACATGTCCAGTGAAATGTGCGGAGCGAATCCACCAACTTTGTGTAAATTCGCCGCGTTAACTAACCTCATTACCGACTTATGGCCGCTCATTCTGCCTCCAAGGAAAGCTCCTTGTTTCTCTGGTTCATCGTTCCACTCGCTGCAATGTTGACGCTCCTATTAGTGAGTGTAAACCACAACACCGTTCCGCCGAAGGAAGTGCTCGATGGCACGCGGATCATGAATGAAGCTCCTGCACCTGCGGCGCCTGCTGCTGCTGACACTATGCACACCGCTCCCGCTGCGAAAGCTCCGGCCGCGCACTAAGCGGTTCAGAAACTCAGAATTCTTCCCGGATTGGAGAGGGTGATCGAGATCTCGTGTCCCTCCCCATGAAGCAATGGCCGGATATGCTCGGGCCATTCAATGAATACGTATCCATCCCGATCGAGGTACTCTTCAATACCGAAATCCAGCGCTTCTTCCATATTTTGGATGCGATACATATCCATGTGCCAAACCTTCACTCCCGTGTTGCTCTCGTAGTGATTGATCAGTGAGAACGTAGGACTGACAGCCGCTTCGGTTTCGAGCAAGCTGCACACCGCACGCACAAAGGTTGTTTTACCCGCACCCATTTCTCCATTCAAAAGAAAGAGTCCGCCTTTGGGAAATGCCTCGAGGAACGCCTTCGCTGTTTCGGGTAAATCGTCGGGAGAAAAGCTGAGGAAAGTAGACATGATTTACTTGGAGCGCAAAACACAAAATGGAATGAGCATTTCTTCCAGCGAAATACCGCCGTGCTGGAAGGTATTCTGGTAAAAATTCACGAAGTGATTGTAGTTATTCGGATACACAAAAAAATCGTGGTGGTTGGCGAAGATGTATGACGAACTGATGTTCATCCGCGGGAGATACGCGTCTTGCGGATTTTTAATTTCAAACACTTCCTTCGGGTTGTAATTCAGGTTGCGACCAGACTTGTACCGCAAGTTGGTATTGGTGTTTTTGTCGCCGATCACCTTGATTGGATTTTCCACCCGCACGGTGCCGTGGTCGGTGGTGATAATCAAGCGGCAATTTTTCTCGGCCATCTGCTTGAGGATGTCCAGCAGCGGACTATGATCAAACCAGCTCTGCGTAATGGAGCGGTAGGCCGGCTCATCGTCTGCCAGCTCTTTGATCACTTCCATTTCGGTGCGGGCATGACTGAGCATGTCCACAAAATTGTACACAATCACATTGAGTTTATTGCCGAGTAGGTTGCTGAACTGATCCGCGAGTTTTTTTCCCGCATTGAGGTTGGTGATTTTGTGGTAGCTCCATTTGAAATCCATGCCGAGGCGCTTGAGTTGGGCACCCAGAAAATCTTCCTCGTACATATTCTTGCCCCCTTCATCGTCCTCATTTCTCCACCACTGTGGATATATTTTTTCCATCTCGCTGGGCATTAGACCGGAGAATAGAGCATTGCGCGCATACTGCGTGGCAGTGGGCAAGATCGAATAGTAGATATCTTCTGAATCGAGACGGAAATGCTCTTTGAGACGGGGAAGAATAGTGCGCCACTGGTCGAAGCGCAAGTTATCGATCACGAGCAGGAATACCGGTTCGGAAGGGTTTTCCTTTATGAGCGGGGCAATCCGGTTTTTGAAGAGCGTGTGCGACATGATGGGCGCAGTAGACGAGTCCTTCAACCATCCGAGGTAGTTCTGACGAATGAATCGGGCAAACTGATCGTTGGCCTCGAGGCGTTGGGTGCGGAAGATCTGGGTCATGCCCTCGTCGCTTGTTTCTTGCAGCTCCATGCTCCAGCGCACCAGTTTTTTGTAGAATTCGACCCACTCCGTGGGGTTCATGCGGTCGCCTAGGCGCATAGAGATCTCGCGGAATTCCTGGCGGTAGTCACTGGTAGTCTTCTCACTCACCAGGCGCTTCTCATCAAGGTTTTTCTTGATGGTAAGCAGGATCTGGTTGGGGTTCACGGGTTTGATGAGGTAGTCGGCTATTTTGGAGCCGATAGCATCCTCCATGATGTGCTCTTCCTCGCTTTTGGTGATCATGACAACGGGCAGGCCGGGGTCGATGATTTTTAGTTCGGGCAGCACTTGCAGACCGCTGAGGCCGGGCATATTTTCATCGAGGAAGACGATATCGAAATGTTCAGCGCGCACTTTATCTATTGCATCGCGGCCGTTGTTGACGGTAGAAACGCGATAGCCCTTTTGTTCGAGAAAGAGGATATGGGGTTTGAGCAGGTCGATTTCGTCGTCTGCCCAGAGGATATGAGGATTTGCCATAGGTACAAAGGTGCGAACGAAAGGGGGATGGTTTATTGTGTAGGGAACTCTTGGAGAAAAAAAAGCTAATCCCAGCAATTTCCAGCCCTGCCCAACCTTTCGATAGAGATGCACCCGAATGAGTTGATTTGAGAAAGGAAAATAAACAACACGGTTACCGTGTGAAGCAATCCATAATTTCCGCAATGCTGCTGAGGGCCTTTGAAAAAGACAATGACGATCTGGACGAATGAGGGAAATAAATGCGTTGGATTGTCGGTTTAGGTGGCAACCACAGATCAACTGACCACTCAAACGTGATTTATAGTTATTCTTTATTTTACTTTTCTTTGGAAGAACGATGAAGCCTTCTTACGTACCGAAATTTAAAATAGGTAATTCATGAAAAAACGTAACCTAAAGAACATCAGCTATTAAAATGGATTGGCTAATGCACCTCCTTTCTCTTAACCAAAGACAGACGTGACACCTACCCGCCACCGCACGGCCTCACTACATAATGAGGCCAGCGCCAATCAGTCTAGCAACCCGGTTAGTCCAGTGCGCTGGGGGGGAAACCCTAAGCAACTTTATTCACTCTCAAGTACCACGAAGAATTAAAAAACACTTTTCTCCCAGTGCGCATCCTTTCGGAGGTTCTTTATGGTTCTTTGTGTTCATGGTGAAAAATAAAATCATACCATGGCTATACCATTCCATAATCTATAAGATAATAAGCAGCCTCAAGAAAAGGGCGTTCCGCTTTCTTTGAAAGACAAAGGAGGCGATATGCGCGGACTCAATAAAGTATCCTTGATAGGGCACTTGGGAAAGGATCCCGATGTCAACACATTGTCAGATGGCAAGACAGTGGTTCATTTCACCCTCGCTACTACAGAGGGATTCACAGATAAGCAAGGCACCAAGCAGTGCGCAACCGACTGGCATCAGCTTGTAGTATGGGGCGCGCTAGCCGATTTTGCAGGGAAATACCTAACTAAAGGTCGGCTGGTGTATGCCGAAGGCTCATTGCGTACACGACACTTCGATGATCCTGATGGCCGCCGCAAGTATGTGACGGAAGTAATAGCCGATC